>Ga0209629_10001268_pt1 | contig 15668 bp, 12 predicted proteins | sample TergutCu122P5_FD_187286 | JGI IMG/M metagenome (GOLD analysis project Ga0209629, IMG submission 187286) | Cubitermes ugandensis P5 segment gut microbial communities from Kakamega Forest, Kenya - Cu122 P5 (SPAdes) (version 2) | ecosystem: Host-associated > Arthropoda: Insects > Digestive system...
CGGCCGCAACACAGGCTGCCGCTCGGTTGTGAACTGCGCGAGTTGCTCGTTGCAGCTTCCGCAAACGATAAGCCACCAAGCTGAGTACATCACCCGCCCGCTGGTTCCGTAAGACGCGGTTCCCACGAGGGCGTGTACGGGAATTAAAAAATGCCCATAACTCCGTAACCGTCCAAAATCGGACACATGTTCATATGAACTTTTTTGATCACAAAGACCTAGGAAATCGCCTCCTGCAGTAATGTCCACAAGTCGTGAAATACCCTGTATATCATATTTTACAAATACAGTCGAACCCGGTTATAACGATATCGGTTTATACGACACCTCGTTACAGCGTCATATATTCTGTGGTATCAATTATTTCCGCACTGTTAACCGCAACATTATACTCCTCGGTTACAATGACACAGAGTATTTAGTCCCTTTCATGAAGTTATAACCGAGTTCGACTCCATTATATTAATCACAGTTTATGAAACACACGAGGTTAACACTGGCTGCAAGAATACTGTAATATAATACGGATTATGCGTGTAATCTAGTGTGCTGTTGTAAGTTCTAGACCTTTGTGCAGAACTCCTTGAGGATGGAGTAGATGATGCCGGAACATGTAACAGCGGGTGCAAAACTGTACATATATACATAAAAGTTGCATTTGTTGGTGTTATGAATGAACTTTTAATTCAATCGAAATTCATGGAATAAATAATATCAAATATGTTGCAGAATTTCAGAGATACAGACGGCAGCTGCAAGGAAAATTAGAGGAAAGTCAACTTCCTTTCAGATTTTATCACCCACCTGTGTATGTCTCGGAATGTTAGGTCCGGTTTAATCTCAAAGCGAGGGCCGTCACGCACGGCGTCACATGTCATTCTGTCCTCCGAAACGACGGCGACAGATTGTCCCTCCAGGAACTGCGGTGAGGCGCAGAGCAGCTCGCCCCATTCGGGGTCCGGCGCCACCTGGGAAGCCAGCCACTGTCGCAAAGGCCTCAGTTCACAGTCACAGTTCACAGGGTTGCCTACACAAAGGCGAAAATTCATCGAAGCTCAGCATTTATCGTTGTCACGTAAGGATTTGGAAAGAAGCGGTCGTGGCCAATTTCCAAGCATTGCTCGAGTCAGATTACAGGAACTGGAGAGTATACACAAATTCTTATTGCAAAACATGAGTCGAAGGAGGAGGGGGGCGTTGGAGTCACTGCTGTTGCTACTGTCATCAACGCAATTGCAATGTGAGAGGAATTTTGTGTGGCAAAGAACAGGTTCACGGATTACTAAACGTATTTCCACAGCGAAACGGCGACATGAACTTCGCTTTATGTACGTCACTTGTGCAATATCGTCTTCTATATCTTTCAACCACATGTGGCCATCTTGAGGAAGGATATTGTTTCAGTGTTAGAATGATAGAGAATATTGCGTTGACCACAGTGCATGCCGAACTTTACTTACAATGATCAGTGTTAATGTTGGAGGGTTAAGGAATCTGAGCGGTTACCAATACATCAAAACTCCAAACTAATATCATGGTCACTGGTTTTAATGTTTATGGTGTGAAAGGTATGAAAACAGACTATTTACCTTCAATTTCATGAATACACGTCAAATCAAAAAAGAGAGGCCATGCGCTTATAAACGGAACGTTGAGGAGCGTTCGCGTAACCACTGTTGCCGTGGAAAACTAATAAGTATTAAATATTCTGAGTATGTTTTTGTAGCTTTAGTTGCCCGGCATGCAAAGCGCACGCGCCATATTGTCATCTGTGGCCTGTCCGGCTCTACCACATTTTCCCACATTATTTCATAAATAGCACAATTTTGGGGGAAAAAAGTTATTGAACACAAAATGTGTGTTTTGATTTTCTCTACAATGTTTGTCTGAAACATTTCTCATTCAAATGGTAATTCAGTGAGATATTAAAATAATTGCACGTTCGTCTTCATGTAAAGTGCCCGTTATTGATGTTAGATTTTCACGAAACTTGAATTTTAACGACAGATTTTTCGAAAAACACCCAAATATCAAATTTCTTGAAAATCCGTCCAGTGGGAGCAGAGTTATTCCATGCGGACGGACAGACATAAAGAGCTCACTTATCGGAATTTTGCGAAAGTGCCTAAAAACGGTTCACACAAAATCTTAATGACGTCAACACCCAGTTGGTCATAGCAAAGTTAATGTTGTTCCTGTCCACGACATGAAGGCACATTGGGGAGTGGAGCTTTAGCTCCAGGCATTCTTAATTCGGCCTTCGATGTAGATGAGTGGTAAACTTCAGGCCCAAGAAGTTTAATCTATCAGATTGTTTTCTGTAGTGCAACAGCCCAACTTGGGCCTAGACCGTATCATTTTTGAGGTTCCTAGCTCACACACAAGCGGTATAACTCTTCTGCACGAGTGATCAGCTCGTCGCAGAGGCCGCAACCTTCACAAAATGCAAAAAAAAAAAAAAAAAAAAAAAAAAAAAAAAAGCACACACAAAAGACAAAGATCCACGCAGTCAGCGGGTTTCGAAACTGCGATCTCAGCCGTCCAGTGGCTGCGAACATACGCCTTAGACGGAACGGCCACCGGAATTGGCTTCCACCCTCGCATAGCGCCACGCAAAATATTTTCGGTCACGTGTTATTTTTCACCGGACAGACTGCACATTCCCATAACGTGTTTTGACCAAAGTTTCAGCCAACATATCATGAGCGTCCTTTTTTCGGCGTTTCTCACTTGTGTCGCACTCTAGAGCCCCACTGATTGAATGACTGGAGCTATTCCTCCTCTCCCCACGTGCCTTCACGGCCTACACAGGGACAATTTTATTTACGATAAGAGAGCGACCGAGTGAAATACTTACCCGCATATAACACACGCGTTCCGTTCTCTATAAGAGGCATCAATTCGTCATGAAAGTGCTGCAATCTGTTGGCGCGCACATCAACTATTCTGAGCTGCGGCTTTAGTGATACGAGTTCCGCTAGAGGCAGCACTGTCAGCAGGTTGTTCTGCAGGTAGATGGCTGTGATGTTGCGTGGAGGTCCGAACAGAACACCAGGTAGCTCAGTTAACTCGTTGTGTGACACGTCAAGCACCTTCAAAGCCGTCAGGTTGCCAAGAACGTCTGTAACAGAACAAAGCTCAGTTATTGTATATTACTGTATATTATTATGCACCTGGGCCGGGATAGCTCAGTTGGTACAGTGACAGTTACAGTCTGGACGATCCAGGGATCGAATCCCGGTGAGGCCGAGATTATTCATGCCCGTCCGCACTGACCTTCGGGCCCACCCAGACTCCTATACAATCGGTACCGGGTCTCTTTCGTGGGGGTAAACCGGCGGGGGCGTAGCGTTGACTACGCACCCTCATTAGTATCGAGGTAAAAGAAGGAGTAGAGCTATACCTCTACTCCCCCTCCGGGCCTTCGTGGCCTGTTATAGGGCGAATTTTACCTTACATATGGATGTACTGTTGTGCCTCAGACGATATTGCAGCTTCCTCCCCGCCATCGGATTGTGGTATAGCTCATTGCAGGTCACAGAATGTGAATTTGTCGCGGGGTTCTTGGTCGCACATCACTGAACACATTGCTCGCTAAAATGTGGCGCATCTGACGTGTACAAACTGTAGCACATGTCGGAGGAACATTGTGGCTGCACTTCGACGTGACGTCAGATGTCGGTCGACGCAGTACATTACTCAGTCACGTTGCGTTTTGTGTGGTGTGTGCACTCACTGCAATCCGGAACTTATGGCTGGTCGCCGAAGTAAAATCGTCCTTATTGTCATCGCTACTGTTCTCGTCTCTTATTGTCGACGATAATGATGATAGGGCGAAGGAAAATTTCACCTTAGAACAGGCCACAAAGGCCCAGAAGGGGATTCGAGGTATAGCTCTACTCTTTCTTTAACCTCGGCGCTAGATAGGGACGGGTGACGCCACGCCCCGGACGCTTTACCCTCGAGGAAGAGATCCCGTACCCATTGTACAGGAGGCTGGGTGGGCCCCAGGGCTGGTCTGGACGTGTGCGGAAGATTTTGTCCCCCAACCGGGATTCGATCCCCGGACCGTCCAGCCCGTATAGAGTCGCTGTACCTACTGCGCTGTCCCGGAACATCGATGATGATGATGGTGATGAGATAAGGTATGTCTCTCGAAACTGAGATCGCACAAAGCCCTTTTTTCACTCTCCAGTTTTTTGTTGAAACAGTTGCCTTAAATCCAAAATGCGATACCCATAACAAAAGTGTGAATTACGTAGAGGTTAGCGCGATGGAACGCAGCCAGCCAAAGGGCTTTACACCGAAAATGAGAGGGTGTAAATTAAGAAGTGGTGTATACTTCTTGATTTCAAACTTTCGCCTTGTCTTGAATGTTGTATGCTTTCTTTTGGGTGATTCCCCGGTGTCTGAATTTTATATGCCGACGTTTCGAAACACTCTGTTCCATCTTCATAGACAGGTAGGTGCGTGTAGAATGGAATGGTGTATACTTGTGAGGGGCTTTAAAAATTGCGTAAAACATGTTGGGCGTAAAACAACGGCTACGCGTATTGAGAGACTCACTGTCCCTTTACCGGATGACGGCTGAACTAAACGCCTAGGGAGCATTAGAGGAATGATGATGGAAAAGGGTAAACCGAAGTAGTATCGAGAGAAACACCTTCACCATTTACTTTTTGTCCTCCAAAAATACCAAACGGATTGTGTGATTTCAAGGGTCCGCCGTGGTGTATATGAGATCTGAGCTGTTCTGGATTTTCCGAAGAGCAGAATGGCAGTTTCTTTTCGAGTCTGGGGACAAACTATCTGTCCCATCTTCAGCTGTCAAACTTTCGAAGAACTGCTTGACCCATGTAGAAGGGACCGATAGGTTGTCCCGAAACGTCGATGTCGGTAAGAACTACAAATACACGCTGCGTAAACTCTCAAAAATCGCAGAACCACCTCATGGTTGTCGCGGGAGACCCTGATGTGTTTGGCACTGGAAAGTCGACCTCAATTGGCCAAACTTCACAGCGGATTTGGTTTCGACACAGGCGAATATTTCGGACACCAAAATCACTCCAGATGTTCACAGAACTCACCCTGGCGGATCTCATTGAGGATGTTGTGGCTAATGTTGAGCACCTCCACACGGCCAGTCCCGAATGTGATGTCATATGTCAGCACAGGCATCACGTTGTAGCTCAGGTCCACTTCTCGCAATTTGTATGGCACCCAGGGCGAACTGGGAAAGGTGCGGCGAGTGACGAAGGATATCTTGTTGTGACTCAGGTTCACCTGACAGACAGACACACGCATCTAATGACAGACGAGTTGCAGGGAGTTTCTCATGAAAACTAATTAAATAAGTCCACGAGGTAGAGTGCTTCCCGAGAAGCTAACCGGTTCTTAGCTAGTCCAGAAATAACCCACATTTTATGGAACCCGAAAGTTCATTACCGCATTCACAAGTGCCCGCCACCTGTCCCTATCATGAGGCAGATCAATCCAGTCCATGCCCCTATCCCACTTCTTGAAGATCCGATTTAATATTGTCCTCCCATCTACGCCTTGGTCTTCCAGTGGTCTCTTTCCCTCAGGTTTCCCGTTGTGACAAATATATTGCATGAGTGACCGCAGAGCGGTACAGACTCTGACATAGTTGGCAAGCATGTGAGAGGCAAATAACGTCACCAATTCAAATATAGAACGAATATTTATGTTTATGAAAGGTCGCATTCCGTCGCTCGAACTATTTACTGTAGGATTGACAGGTAGGATAAGGCGTAAAGTAGGTCTTTAGGATGGGGAAGGGTAAAGAAAACATATATAACGCACTCACTACTTGAAGGTATGGACAAACATATTAAAATGATTACTGTAGAATAACAAGCCGGGTAAAGTATGTATCAACGTAACATTGAGGCGCGTTCGTGCAACCATCATTGCAGTGGTAAAGCAATAAGTATAACGCATTATGAGTGTGTATTTGTAGTCTTTGGTATCCAGCACGAAAGGCGCATGCGCCGTATTATACTGTCATTTGTGGTCTGCCTGGCTCTACCATAGTTTATCCACATTATCTCATAAAGACACGATTTTCGGGAAAAGGGCATTAGATATAAAATGTTTGCTTTGATTTTCTCTACAACTTTTGTCCGAAACATTTCTCATTCTGAGAACTGAGTGAGATATTATCACACACGGACATTGGTCTTCATGTAAGGTACCTACCTGCTATTCTTGTAGGATTTCAAAGAAACTCGAATTTTATGCACAGAATTTAGAAAACTCAAATATCAAATTTCGTGAAAATCTGCCCAGTGGGAGCCAAATTGTTCCACGTGGGCGGGCTGTCGGACAGACAGATAGACAGACATAAGGAACATAACAGTTGCTTTTCGTAATTTTGCCAAATCCCCAGACACGACTCAAGAAATTTATAATACCTTTAAATCTCCAAACATTGTTAACTGTAACTAAAGTACGTAGATTAGAATGGCTTGGCTATGTGGCAACAATGGATGGTGAAAGGACGGAAAGAAGTTACTGGAAGGCAAACCAGGAGGAGGAAGAAAAATGACTGACCTAGATTAAGATGGATGGATGACGTTGAAGTGGACGTGAATAGGGGTGTAAAAAGATGGAGAACAAGAGCTTTGGACAGAACAGAATGGGCATCTGTCGTGAGGGTAGCAAGGCACAAACTTAAAGGGACTGCAGAAGAGAAGAAGAAGAAGAAGAAGAAGGAGAAGAAGAAGAAGAAGAAGAAGAAGAAGAAGAAGAAGAAGAAGAAGAAGAAGAAGAAGGGCGTGGACGGAAGTGGTTGTGGCCTAATTCTGGTGCTATTCTGGCATTAGCCTGGAGTAACTGAGAAAATCATGAAGAAACTTATGAGAACCTAACCCCGGACTGAGAGGATTGAACTCGGCAAACCCCGGATATCCTAAGCCACATCAATCCAGTCCATGCCTCCCTATTAAACTTCTTGAAGATCCATTTTAATATTATCTACCCATCTATATCTAGGTCATCCATGTGGTGTCTTTCCTCAGGTTTCCCCATCAAACCTCTATGCACCTCCCCTCATCCCCATACGTACTACATGTCCCACCATCTCATTCTTCTTGCTTTGATCACCCGAACGATATTTGGTGGGCAGTACAGACCATAAAGCTCCTCGTTACATAGTCTTCTCCATCCCTCTGTTACCTCGTCCCTTTAGGCCCAAATACCTACCTCTGCATCCCATTCCGGAACACCCTCAGCCTACCTTCCTCCCTCAGTGTGACAGACCAAGTTTCACACCCATACAAAACAACAGGCAAAATTATAGTTCCGTATACCTTAATCTTTCTATTTTTGGGTAGCAAACTGAAATACAAAAGATTATGCACCGAATGATAATAAACATTCCCTGATTTTTGTTGTATTGAAGTTTAGACAAAAATCTTCCCAAAATGTCCTTTAAAAATCCTTAATTTTCTGTGCTCTTGCATGCCATTGCCACTGGTTACCCCAGCAATGAGTCTTGTTCCCATACGGGAGGTACCTAGTTTAAATCCCAGCTTGGATACGGACTGCCCCTACTTTTGTTTTTCGTGCTTTACCCCAGTACTTCAGCTTCCCTTATCTGGTAGCCCTTGCTGTGTCGATCTGGGGTCATACTAATAGTTCAAGCATAGGCGTGCCTACACAACTTAATGTTTCAAAGGAGCAAAAATTTGGTATTTTGTGTCTCATAAGTTCGCATTCTTAAGCAGAGTTTAGTTTTTGATTGCAGAAATTTGTTTGACTTTTTAAATTGGTAGTTGAATACAAAAATGTCGTGATTTCAGGCTTCCGTCGGGGTGTAAATGAGATTTTCATTATTCTGGGCAGTTATACAGCATGTGTGACGTCCCAGAAGAACGGAGATCTAAAAAATGTTGTCCGTTATGATTAAGTATTCAATAAACTTTCACCTTTTAAAAATGAAAAATAAATTTCCCTGGGCGCAATATTGCACAACCCAATGAAATGCAAGCTTACGGGTTCACAAAAAGCTCTTAACCTTTTAAAAGCCGAGCGGTTTCTTTACGTACCACCAGGTTTAAGAGTCAAAAATTCTACATGGTGCTCGCTTTGTGTTGAGTGTTTTCTACGGATCTCAGAACAGACAGCGACTTTTGCTTTATACATCATTAAGTGATCGGTTTTTATAACCGTGGTGGAAAGGGTTTACAGCGCGGTACGGACTGATTCCTTATGCACAGCAGATTACGTCTAGTCTTTAAAAGTTTAAATATGGTTTATACCAACAGTTGTAACCCACAGGAAGCTCCTTACCCTCTCTAATGACAGGCAGTCATCCAGAAGGCCATGCGTCTTGTTGTCGAGACTCTCCACCAGATTGTGCGACAGGTCAAGGGTGCGCAGCGACACCAAACCTAGGAACAGTTGAAGTGGGCTCTTTACAAGGGAAGGTAATTAAATATACATACACGCAGTTTGCTGCTGCGTCCGTAGTGGTTCTCCATCCTTTACCTACAGCCTCATGTGAGCCGAGATAGTTCAGTCGGTATAGCGACTTGCTACGGGCTTGACGGCCCGGGGATCGAATCCCGGGAGCGGCGAGATTTCCCGCACCCGTCCAGACCAGTTCTAGAGCCCAACCAGTCTCCTGTACAATGTGTACCGTATCATTCCCGGAAGTAAAGCGGCCGGGGCGTGACGTTGACGACACACCTCCATCTAGCGCCAAAGTTAAAGACAGAGTAGAGTTATACCTGGACTACCCATTTTGGACCTTCATGGCCTGTTCAAGTGTGAACTTTACCTTTATCTTCACTGCCAGTCTGATGATAATTCCTTAGGATCCATGTGGCGACACGTAACTTCATTCACTCAAAATATCTTGGCGTTTATTTTAGATAAACATCTAGATTCTGGTTTTCTGGAATTTTCTGCTGTGTAGCGACGTTTGGAGGTAACGTGGCGTATTCATCTTCAAAGTCTGGTATGTACTAGAAGATAAGTTTAGAAAAGATCGTGTTTTCTCTTCTATGAATTGCCAACCCCTGAAGATAAAGGCGCTAATCTGCCTCGAAAGATATTAAATATATATAAGTATATTAAATATACATATAATATATATATAAGTATATTAAATCAACTGCCACACAGTGTAACATCCCAGAAGATCAGAATCCGAGACATAAAATCTTTGGAAATCTCAAATCTCAGACACAAATCTAGTGTACACACTACCAATCACAGTTCTCACAAACCTGTTCCTATACAGGCCTGGGCAGGTCCGTAGGGCTCCAGGAGGTTTAGGTTCTCAGAATTTACAGACTATCGGCACATGAAGGAGACATGGTTGTCGGCTGTACGCACCGGCCGCCTTTAACCCCATAGAAGATATCCCTGTTACTCATTTCTGTTAGAGGTTGAATCGACAACACATAGTATTTTGTTAAATATACTGTGAATAAAAATTTTAGATAACATTTATGGACGTTAGTGAAAGTGACAGAACCTATTTAATGTCGCGTAGAACCACATTTTGCATGATGAGCTACTTTTTGGGAATTCAACAATAGTGTATTTTTACCTCCAACTAGGTGTAACGATGAAAAGGATAAAGAAAAAAATTATGTTCATCCCGTTAACACTTAGGATCGAACTCATTTAAAGATAAAGTCGCAACCGGTTACGTTTTTGGGCAATCAAATCTGCCACAAGCGGAAAGATAATGTGTGTAGAGTCGACCGACAAAGATGGTCATGTCTACATGAGTAGATAAGAAACAGCGGCAAGGCTGTCGTGGCCAATTTCGAGGTATCTGCCATCGGTGCTATTCGCATTAAAAGATTAAGGGAAACTGCGAAAATTTCAGGATTCAGCGTTTATTAGGATGAAATTCCAACCGGAAACCTCCAGAATTCCAGTGTGAAGGTTTGCACTGTACCCGTCTTCTCGGTGATTTCAGTACCAAGGTAACTAAGGAAGTTAAAAAACAAAAATAAAGAAAGAAGCCTTAGGAGTTTCCTCTCACATAGCTATGCCTTCGTGAGTGGCAATGATTCTGGGTGTCAACAAAATGTCGACTTACAGCAAATGGCCGTCATTTTAAAAACACAGTTCTGAACACAACTCGAAGCCTATTTTCCTACTTCAATTATTTGTAGTTCTGCATGCCTTATAGTAATACGACTGTTTTATTTTGTTCTTGCAAAGAATGTATTACATTCTCATCTGTGTACAGCTGTGTCAAATCTGCCGGAGGTAACCTCAAAATTTCTCATCGTCGCCATATTTGTGACTGCAGATATACAAACAATATTTTATTTACATTTAATGTACAGGCATGTTTATGACCCATATCCGAACCACACTTCATAGACTATTTCCTATATCTTATTATTTATACCTTGGGGCGCGCGGTGGCATAGTGGTTAAGGCACTACGCTACAAACCGGCAGGTCGCGGGTTCGATTCCCGATGGTGTCATTGGAATTTTTCAGTGACAAAATCCTTCCGGTCGCACTGTGGCCCTGGGGTCGACTCAGCCTCTAACAGAAATGAGTACCAGGTGTATTTCCTGGGGGGTAAAGGCGGCCGGTGCCTAAGACTGACAACTTTACCACCATCCTGTGCCGTTGTCATGAAATCTGGGAACCTTAACTTCCTGGAACCCCCTGGGCCACTCCAGGACTGTAACGGGACTGTTTTACCTTTACCTCTATTATTTATACCTGTCAAATAAAAAGCGAAAGGGAATTTTCGCAAGGCAGCCATCTTCTTATTTCACACTGTACAAAAGAATCTCCTTAGTAAGTGTTTCCTATTTCAAATGTATGACAATAAATCATTTCATTGTCTGGAAGTAAACGGGGACAGAAGAGTTTCGCCTCACAAATTCTCTCGTCCACCATGTGAAAAATTCCTGTTTTACGAGATTGAAAATGATGGCGTTGGGATGTCGCCCCCTAGGGCGCAGTGTTCACACCAAGTAGACTGCCTACTATTTCAAATTTGACGTGGGGAAACGAAGGATGATAAACTGAAAAGGAGATCTTTCCCCGTCTAGGAAGTAATGTAGGCTAAAATGGCATATAGTACCGAATTAAAATAAACCTACTGGACGCAAAATGCAACTGTGTTTCCAGGCGAGTGGGTCGTTCTACTCTAGTTGTCTGATCACCGGTAAGTGCAGCCACATAATAGCGTGGGTGGCTGTTGTTTGCATATTTTGCATAGCAAAGTAACAACCGGCTGGTTGTTTTTTATTTCTTATTACAACCAACAATTGCACAATCAATATCATAACAATATATATCACAACAATGTTTCCTTGTATAATTTACACTCCTACATGTTTCGACATTTTATATCATCATCAGGGAGTTACATATCTGCTCCTTGCTAAGTTAAACAAGTTCTTAGATTGCAGATGTTGAATTTAATAAAATTATTGTTGTTAAATTGTTAAAATATTATGTCGTGTTTACAATAAAATGAAATCCAATCGATGTTACAATCCTTCGTGTAATCAGTGTGTGTTTGTGGCTGAATTGCACAGAAAAACAAAACACATTTTATGTTCAATAACTTTTATCCCAAAAATCGTAACTTGTATGAGAAGTGAAAAAATATTTTAGAGCTGGGCAGGCCACAGATGACAATATGGCGCATATGCTGGAGAACTACGGCTATTAACACACAACACACACTTAGAATATGTAATACTTATTGCTTTTCCACTGCAAAATTGGTTGCACGAACGTGCCTCCATCTTACGATATACGAACATTGCCTTTCTTGTTATTCTCCAGTAATTTCCTATAACCAGTCTTATTACGGAGATGAATGCAATACTGACGCAGCGTATTTACGTTACAGAAAGCTGTCATACAATGCACAGGAGAACGAATTATTTTACTGATAGTTCTAAACAATATTACACAGTAAAACCCACACAGACATAACCTATTTCCTCTAGTTTCTCGTTAAATTCTCGCTTACACCATAACGAAGATAAATTTTGCAGTGATTTGATGTGATTTTGACCGCGCATCTACGTTAATATGTGGAAATAAAATGCCAACTAGATGCAATAGAGGTTTCTATTGCAGATCTCATTGCTTGTTCAACATGTTTCGGGCACCACTATGCCCATCATCAGGAGCTCAAGAGTATTATACAGTGGTTGCTGCCTGTGGTATTTCGTGCTGTGGTCTTCAAGTTGCTGGTCTGGTGTGGAGCTAAGTGTTATGTGCCTGGTTTGCAGGCTGCTGTCATCGCATTACGCATCGATTCCGGGGCTGAAGGGACCAGTAACAGAAGCAGATCACTCGCTTCCGTTTAGTAGCAAAAATGTGTGGAGCTATGCCACTACGCCCCAACGTCTTCACGGTGTAATGTTTAATCTCAGGGACAAGTTACAAGTTACTTTTGCGTTCAATTCGGACTTTGAAAAGTAAAGCATGCATACGCTTTGGTTAATACGGCCCACCGTATCCACTTAGAACACAATATAGACTAAAAGTATTTTACTGAAACCACACAAACTAAATGACCCATTACATTAAGCAGAGTTCTTGAAGAGCTAATAGTTCTGCACCTCTCATATGTAACGCAACCTGAAGTTTCTTTAACATTTTCAAAACCGCCAGCCATTTGCCACTATCCACAGCTAGACATACCCATCCCAAGCCCTCCCGTCCTGTATTACAACTATAGCAGGATTACATCCACAAAGTCTCCATCTTTTTGCATGACAACCTACAGCACGAGTCTTACCAACTTTATGGCCCTCCTACCTCAATTACGTGACTGCAGCTGCTACGTAAGCAGACCAATACTAGCACCTCCACCGCTCTGACTGCAGAAACACACTGATCTACGCGCACACGACTTCGCGCACTGTCCCGACTTGTGACATCAGCTTAAGTTCGCTAACGTTACCTGCGCCTGTAGCTGGAGACTTTGTGGAATTACTCTTGATGGCGGTCTGATGTGGCTCACCTTGGAAGGCTCCATTCGGGATGGTGGTGAGGTTGTTTGCCGTCAGATTGAGGGTGAGTAGCTGCAGCAGTCCTTCGAAGGCTCGGCTTGTGACGTTGCTCAGCAGGTTGTGTGCCAGGTTCAGCTCGAACACCACAGGCAAGCGGCCAAAAGCACCTCGCTCCAGTTTCGTCAGCTGGTTGTGCTGCGAAAAGAAAGCACGCGGACGTCCAGGACTTCTTGAACACGATGCCATGTCTACTGGTAAAGCTACTGGCTTTCCGGAGACGCTTGCTGCCACTTCTTCAGAGTCTAAACAATCCACTCCCAAAGTCGTTAAATATTTAACAATCTACACGGCGTCACATGCCTGGAGATTTGAATATTCATTAACACTGCTACGAGAACCTCAAATCTTTCAGAAAACTCCCGAAGCGAGACTAAATCAGCGGCAGGAAATGCGCCAGCTGACAGAAACGAGAATTTGATAGGCGTGTCCCCTGTGTTGGTAGACTATATGCAGGTCTAAGGTTGGACATCCCGTTGTGTTTCAGATTAATAATTACAGTAGAACTCCACCTACCCAGATTAACTGGGACGACGAGCCACCCGGATACGCAGAAAATCCGGATAATTGGATTTTTCTTTGAAAATGGGCTACATTGGCAGTTTGAAGTGAAGGAAAAAATTCTACAAGCATTGTTTTAGGCCACATATTTATTTATGTACAAATAAAACATTAATACACAATTCCTTGTATGTATTTGACAAATAGGGGAAAAATTAAGCAATAAAAAGAGGTAGTACAATTACAGTAAGAAAATGTTTAGCGGAAGTGCCAAGCCGATCCGGATAACCAGCTTCCGGATTAGTGGAGTTATACTGTACATAACAACAGTCGACACAACTAAGTGTATAAGTGTTTAATGGAGCAACATGTTGTGACCTTTATAATAGACCATAATCAGGCTAAAGACATTTAAATGGACACCAACATCGAACATTTTACGCGAAGATCTATCGCCTTTTTGTACGCATCTCGAACTTGATTCGCTAAATGTTAGTTTTATGCACGAATATGAGTTTCGACATAATTTAACACAATTCGACAAATATTCCGGTATTGTTACGTTACGTGTTTTTTCCTGTATTTTTCATATGAGGAATGACCAGACTGTGTGTTTCTCAGTAGACCTTCAAAGTCAATATGAATGCCGTCAGTACATGCCGTCTGTTATTTTCCCGTCAGAATAGGACCTACCACAGCTGGCGCATGGACCTGCCTATTTTCTGTCGTCCACCAATCCACTTTCGTTATCGGCTTGAATATCTCACTGGACTGAAACTAAGAAATGACCTACGGAAAAACCAAGGTGCAATCTTACCTGCATGTTGAGGAACTGAAGGGTGGACAACTCACTCAGACTTTCCCACGGCACATTCGTCATTCCGTTTCCCTCCAGGTTCAGCTTCTGCAGCGTCAACAAATTCGAGAACGCACCCCTCTCGAGCGAGTCCCCGATCACATTATAGCTCAGATCAAGCGACAGCAACGAGTTCATAGTAGGCCATGTCTCCAGCGGTGGTATATTTGAAATGGCGTTGTGCGACAGGTCCAAGTGGCTGAGAGAAATCGGCAACTGGAAGATTTCCGTCAACGAGTTGTTGTGCAGCGTGAGCCTGCGCAGAGAGGCGCAGCGAGCCAGGGCGGCTTTGTTCACATCCGACAGTTCGTTGTGACTGAGGTCGAGCTCAAGAAGAGTGTGCAGTGCTCCAAACGTTGACCCTTTGATAGTGGCCAAGGAATTGTAACTCATGTTTAAGAATCGTAGACTGAACAACGTCTGGAACACTGAGTTCCAGATATCACTGATCCTGTTGTGGCTGACATCCACGGTATGAAGTTCGTAGAGTTTGGGGAATGTATTACGGGGTATTTTCTCTATGACGTTGTGGCTTGCGTTCAGAATCTTCAGTCCGGTCATATTATGTAGCGGAACCTGTTGGTGGCAGAAACGCGTGAGTTATAAATACACATCTTCAATACAATACATCACACTGCGATTCTTATTGTCCGTAACACAAGTCTGGAGATTCTGCAATTAACAGTAAAATAATCCCTGTACTGGCCAGGGTTCCAGGAGGTTGAGGCTACCAGATTTCAAGAAAATCGACACATGAAGGTGGTAAGATTGTCAGCCCTATACACCGGCAGCATTTACCCCCCAGGAAATAGTCTGGTACTCGTTTCTGTTAGAGGATGAGTCGACCCGATGACCATAGTACAGCCGGAAGTTTTATATCAATGAAAATTTTCAATGAATAGCGTGGGCAATAGGATTGATGTGGCCAATATTATTTTGTTACATGGTGAAAATATTTCGTTTGATGCGAGTCTTGTTTTATATATATAGTATCAATATTCCTCCGATTATGATTATGAGTAAGATGTATGAGACTCAACATTTTCTGTATATTGTACTTCGGGTTAGAGAAAACAATTGTTGACTATACATTAATTACCAACATGATGCACTGATTATTATTTATTCATAAAATACTATTCTCCTCTACATGTTTCGAGCATCAAGTGCTCATCTTCAGGAGGACATGGTTGTATACTAGCAGCATATGGTACCGTCACTCTCTATAAGAGTCCTGGTGGCCTGTCGATACGCAGCTAGCTGCGTATC
>Ga0209629_10001269_pt1 | contig 15666 bp, 14 predicted proteins | sample TergutCu122P5_FD_187286 | JGI IMG/M metagenome (GOLD analysis project Ga0209629, IMG submission 187286) | Cubitermes ugandensis P5 segment gut microbial communities from Kakamega Forest, Kenya - Cu122 P5 (SPAdes) (version 2) | ecosystem: Host-associated > Arthropoda: Insects > Digestive system...
TAGTGTGGTTAGTCAGTCTTGAAATGTGTGTGGAACCAACCACAGCATCACATCCCAAAGGACCTGAGAGCATGATTTCATCCATGTGTAACAGACAAAACTTTAGTCCAAATATGGCAGTATTTTTTTATATATATATATATATATATATATATATATATATATATATATATATGAATTTGTGGCCCTTCTGCTTCTGTAAGGGAAACTGCTGTACAATTAAAGTGCACGTGGGACCAACAGGCGTTGGATTGTTGATGTTCGGACTTAAATCACCCACACTGTTGCTGCTCATATGCTTGGGTTGTAAAGGTAATCGGGAGTATTCCATTAGGATATCTCCATCTGCTGGTTGAGGGTTACCAGGATCCTCTATTTTTCTGGAGTTGGAGACATAGGGACCAGAAGATACAACATTGGTTGACGTACAGGCACAGTGGGATGCATTTTTGAACATGTTGCCTAGATCTTAATGTCCCTTGTTTAAAAACCAATTTAACATATTTCCTGCAATACGAATCGTAACTTTGTTTTTTAGGAGGGAGGAAAAACGGAGCCTGAGCATATACGGAAGCTGTTCATTGGTGGACTTGATTACAGAACAACAGATGATTCTCTGAAGAAACATTTTGAACAGTGGGGAGAAATTGTGGATGTTGTCGTTATGAAGGATCCAAAAACAAAGAGGTTCGTTCTCTACTATTTGTTGCAATCTCTGGGCAGGTAGTTAAGTGGACATTTAATATTGTGTATGTTGTGCTTTATAGATCACGGGGCTTTGGTTTCATTACGTACTCCCGTGCACATATGGTGGATGACGCCCAAAATGCTCGTCCTCATAGAGTGGATGGAAGAGTTGTGGAGCCTAAGCGAGCTGTACCAAGACAGGTAAGAAAAGGTTCACATACCTGTATGTGCTGCAGGAGACATTGGTTGTGGCTTGGGTGTGGCTCTAGTGTATTCTATATTTCGACAGGAAATTGGACGCCCTGAGGCTGGTGCCACTGTTAAGAAGCTTTTTGTTGGTGGCTTGAAAGAAGACATGGAGGAAGATGACCTTCGAGAGTACTTCAAAGAGTTTGGCCCAATAGTTTCCTGTGCAATTGTTACTGATAAGGAAACTGGCAAGAAGCGAGGATTTGGCTTCGTCGAATTTGAAGACTATGATCCCGTAGACAAAATATGTTGTAAGTGTCAAATTCTGTTGGAGTGTTGTTAGGGGCAGTGTGGGTGCTTAGTTGTAGCTTACTACTAGTTTTCTTTCTATGTATCAAAATGCACGTTGTTTGTTCAGTAGAGTAGGCTGTAGGTATATGATACGTCATTTGCTTTTTTAGTGCAGAGAAGTCACCAAATTAGAGGGAAGCATATTGATGTTAAGAAGGCTCTGAGTAAGGCAGAAATGGCGGGTCAGGGTCCTGGTGGACGCTCAAGTGGCGGCGGCCGTGGAGGACCACGTGGTGGGGGTGGAGGTGGCAGTGGAGGTTCATGGGGAGGACGTGGAAGTGGCAGCGACTGGAATTCTGGGAGTAGTTACAACAGTGGTGGATGGGGAGGTATGTATTCTGATGGGTGAGTTACATCAAATATATGACAGCCAGAAATGATGCCAGTATCATTTGTTTATTTGGCAGTATAATTTGTACTTGGTTATCTTGTATTGCAGGTGGTGATCCATGGGAAAATCAGGGTGGTGGAGGCGGTGGTTGGGGCCAGGGTGGTGGCCAAGGATACAATAGTGGTGGTGGGAATTGGAGTAGTGACAATTTTGGAGGAGGCTACCAGCAGAATTATGGTGGTGGACCAATGAGAGGAAGTTTTGGAGGTGGTGGTGGTGGACGTCCAAGTCCATATTCAGGTTTGCTTCCCCCTCCCCAATTAAGATTGTGAAGAAGAATTTGTTCTGATGTATTTAAGTGTATTTTGTTACTGGATGAAGGAACTTCCCACTTCTTTCAGGTGGCGGAGGAGGAGGGGGTTATAATGCAGGAGGAGGTGTTGGGGGATATGGTGGGGGGCAGCGGCGATATTAATCCATTCAGAAGGCATTTTATTTTGACTGGAACTTAGGTAAGTAAACCGTTCATATGTTGAGCTTACTTGTGCTGTTAATGAAATTGTGTTCCAGACTGACAAGTAAAGCAGGTTGAGAAAATTGTAGATGTGAACATTTGTTAAAGGGACACAGCATATTGCATTGGAGTTGTACATTTGTCTATACAGGGTCATTATTTTGTCACAGCTGTTGCCAGTTGCTGTTCGCTTAAATTAATAGGGCCCACACTGGTGAAGTAGTGAAGTGACAGTTTGTACATAAAATAAGGACCCTGTAGTATTGTGCATATATGTTTTAAGAGAAGCGTAACTGCTTAGGTTTAGGTATTGGATCTGTTATGCTGAGGTGTAAACTAACATATTTTGTACATTTTCTGAACTTTATTTAGGTTCTACCGTACCTTAGGGCTAGCTGACAGGGCAGGCATAGTGAGGAAGGCAATGCAAGGCAGACGAGGCAGGCTAAATGAGGCACAGGTCGAAGCAGGCAGGATTTAGCAAGCAGTTTAGCCGACCCATTCAGCATTGCCCAAGCATATGGGGACAATATAGGCCATCCTTACAGCCCATAGTTGCATCAAGACAAAAGTGTGTTGTATCTTTGTCAGTGGTTCCAAGGTTCTTTTATTTAAACAGATTGCACATAAACAGTGTTGGATCTTTGAAATAATAGGATTTAAAGTAATCATACACTACCGAAACTGTACTTTGAATTGCGTTTAAATGTATGTGTTGGTTGCGTATCATATATCTAGTGATCAGTTCATTGCTGCATTGTTTCAACACTGGTGAAAGAAATGGCAAGTTGAACTACTACTGTGTTTTGGCTTCTAGGTGTTCAGATTGTGTTCCTCATATTGTGACCATTTTTCTATTTCCCCAACAAATACATGATTTACAATGCAGAATATTTTAGTAGTCTTGTATTCAGATGTGTAACAGTATTAAATATAGACATTATATAAATGGGTTTAATGGGTCAAAAATATAACTGCTTTCTGTATGTAACATGATTTCTTTTATGTAGACAGACATGTATTCTTTGATACTTTATTTTTGGACAAAGGTGCCCACTTTTCACGTTCAGAGTTTAGCTGATATGATGAGCGATATATTGTCACTTTCATCATCAGATTTGTGTATTTTTAAGAAGTTGACAGTTTATGTTCTCAAGACTTACAGGCCTGGTATTTAAAAAAAACAGGTGACAGACACGTGTACCAAATGAAATAAGAGAATTTTGTCTGCATTATTGAAGTTCCCAAGCTACTCTGAACTGTAGTCTATAGTTAAGGTGTTTTCATGTACTGTCTTGTATGAGAGCATAGTAAATAGACATGTAGAAAAGCTCTCTCTGTGCTACATGTAGTGCTCAGATTTTTAAACAAGTAACAAAGTCTTCTACAAGAAATTTGCCCTCTAAAGTTAATGTTACAAATAGTTAATGTGCTTATGACTTGTTCCATGTGCTAAGTAATCAGGATACATTGGAAGGAATATAATCCAGCTATCTTTGTACGCATTACTTTGTTGGAATTGTGTACTGATTATTCTAGGAATGTTGGCAGCACTGAAAGAGGGATGCTTGATAACATAGGTAGCAAGTTTAGTTCTTGTGTAGTGTGGGTTGAATTGTGTAATTGTGTCTTGGAATGAGAACTGTGGGCATGTAGGAGTTGCAGCAGTCGTTACACTGTAATGTAAGTATTATGGAACTCTTACTGCTGTAGGTAGTGACATTACATTACTTGAATTTGAGTCACTGCAGCAGGTTTGTATTCACACTAATTGACTGTTATTTCTTTCTGTTTGCCGTCGGAGTTGAGCGTACGTCCTGGACGGGACGACTTATTGTCACCTGTGGAGCATCATATTGACATTTCAAAAAGGTTAGTATGTGTGTCACAGTACAGTGTCGTTACATGAGTAACTTCATGAGTTGGCAGGACGTGTAATTGTATATATAAATATATCAACTCCAACATTGAAATTAAAATTCTGAATGATGAAAAGGAGTAGCATATGTGATCATGATGGCTGCTGTCCCTGTATGCGTGTCTTGTACGTGACATTGCAGGATTCACTGAACTTGTAGGAAGAAATCTTGTTGCCAGACTTGGGTACAACAACTTTAAAATTGTCCTTAGGTTGTTGGAATGGGCTGATGGATTGCGTGACAAGTGCATTGCTGTGGTGTGGGCACGGGTATTTGTTTTATCTTGCAAGTGCTTATGGGATTGGGATCTTCACGTGGAAAAATAGAAGTAAGACCCTGCCTGAAATAGTTTTAAATTGTGAGGGTTGACCCGATAGGGAAGTTTTCGAAGCTAATGAAAATTAAAGGCACTTCATGTGAGAAGTCAGTACGTTGTTACATGTAACTCATTTTACTGCAAAACTGATTTTGTTGCCACATTTTGGCATGAATTTAAAAGCTGTCACAAAAAATTGGGCTTTTGTATTTGTAACTATTAACCCTTTGAAGCGGAACGACTTCTACAGACGACGTGCAGTGGGCCCTTTAAATTGCCGAATGACTTACAAAGATGTCGCAAACTGTCAAAGTTTGGAGGAATTTTGTTCACTCCTAACTGATAAAATGCAGTTGCTTGCTATGCTGCAGACCCTTGAAGGTCAGGTTTTCTTTGAGATGCCAGAATGTACCCCCACCACTTCCTCAACCTCTCCACAAACCCCAATTTATAAGTTGACACATTTTGTCCCAGCTGACTAATGGTTTAGACACTGATAGCTTTGTTTATAGCTGCACTGTGGTTCACTGTGGATTGAAATATCAACACTGGCCTATGAAATGAACTTACTTTCTTGACTAGAAAGGTGGTCAGTGGTGTACTGTACCGATATAATTCAGACAAAACTAATGCTCAAAAATTGAAGATATCCACAAAAATTGATGTTTACAGCTACAGGAGGGCCGACAGAGGTGCCTCTTGTAGCGCTGGGTTAATCTGTGTGGGTTGTGGGGAAGTAACATGCAACATACAGCCGTCAATGTACCAACAATGTCTTGGGGAACCTTGAATAGCTGGAATTTTATGCAGTGGTCACATTGTAGCTTTAGATCAGTTTTGCAATCACTGTAGAAGACATTCATATCTCTGAGGCATCAGGTTTCTGAAACTGTGCCAGTCATACAGAGGAAACTAAATAAGGCAGACCATGTAGTTAGCAATGGCTGGGAAGAAATTATACCCACCTGAGATACCACGCTCCTGATGAGTTTGAGGAAGCAGCCACATCACCACTGATTTAATCATACACTGATAAAACATAATTGACTGTTTTAACAAAGTGGAACTTGAGCACGGATAATGAGCTCCCTGAAGATGGTGTGACTTCACCGAAACATGTTGGAGCTATTTTTATGTAAATTTTAGTATTGTTTTTCAGACAATCACTTTTGCATTCATTGGTGAATAATAAACTTTGATAGTATCAAGATGCATGGTACAAATATTAACCCTTAGCGTACCGAGTTAAATCCCATCTGTAAGTCCCAGCTTGCTGAATTATCCTGCGGGGCATTTAAATTTTGCTCATGCTTTTCGAAAAATCTGAATATTTCGAGAACCAAGCGGGATAAATTTGTGAAACAAAGCAATTTGTGGGGAAGGAATCAGACATTGCTCAGGGTGCCTTAAAATGCTGTTGTGTCCTTATTGCGTAATGGAGAAGATACGTTTCCAAAAAACGTGTAAATGTCCATGCTCTTTTACTTACATTGTGGTGGAGGCTTCAACTGTTAGCATGTAGCACGGACGAAAAAGTTATTTTTTGTGTGGTAATCCGCAAAACAACTTCGGTCCACACAAAGCGCCACACACCAAACACACTTGTACATCACTGTTCGCGTCATGCCCCTTGCTGAACACACGCGACATCTCCGCCTTGTGGAGTTGTGGTCAGGCCAGTGCTTATTGTGACGTGTCCAGTCTTAAGATGTCAATAGAAGCTGGGGCTGGTCTTCCTACAGGTTTGGATGGTCATTTTGTATTTGATTCTGAGACAGCATACAAGCTCCTTTCACATGCGAAACCTCACCTTCCATTTGGAAAATGTGCAGCACAACAAAACACAACTGCACAATCTCAACTGACAGAAATCTTGAATCTCTGGGATCTATGCCATGGAAATGTTTCCTTCCCCTCCCTAAGAACCCTTATTCAGCTGCCTGTAGTAATGCCATAAACTTTTATGACCCAAACAGTCCATTCCATTCACTAAATGCAAGACTAAACTAACTGAACAGTAAGTTTTCAGGACTTATGACACTTATGCATTCAGGGCTAATTAGGGTCCTTTGGTAGCCAAAACTGCTTATAACCAGGACTGTTTAGAAACTTGTTCAGTGTTGCGACATTGTGCTGTCAGATAGAAAGAGAGAACTCTGTCAGCGTTGCCAAACAAATTGCGAGTTATCTCGGCGTTGGGGGTACTGGCATTGCGTGGAGGAGCGAGAATACTCGGGTTTAGCAGGATAAGGCCCTGGGGTCGACTCAGCCCCTAGTGAAAATGAGTACCAGGAATGTTTCTTGGGGGTAAAGGCGGCTGGTGTGTGAGGCTGATGACCTCGCCACCTTCATGTGCCGAATGTTATGAAATCTGGGAGCCTAAACCTCTTGGAGCCCTTTGGGCCACATCGGGCCTGTTACAGGACTCCTTTTTTAAATGTACTTTTATACCTTGTGTAGTAGTAACCAGATTGCTTGGTACTTGAGCTCCCCAACGCTGCATAGCTGCAGTTGGCACACCATGGTCATAGCAAGGTACACCCTGGAATTGCCAAGTATTGTTTGGCAAGAACATTTACAGAATTGGTTGTAAGTACATTGCCTCAGTCCCTCTGGCAGTTTTTGGAATAGAAACCGGCTGGTGCATATGCAGTGTGTCTGCTGGAAGTTAGTGTGAACAGTTGACATGTAGCTTGGTGTCTGCTATACATTTGCATAATGCTGTCTGTCATTAAGTAGTAAGTCTTAAACATGATTGTCTGAGATGAGGTGCTGTGTGTGGGTTTCCTGCTGCTGCCACAGCTTTTTTCAGAGTAGGAGTGGTTGGTACATATACAGGGTGTTTCATGACTTTAGGGCATAACTGCAGGAGGTGATTTCCTAGGTCTTTGTGATGAAAAAAGTTCATATAAACGTGTCCGATGTTGGAGGGTTACGGAGTTATGGGCATTTTTTAATTCCCGTACATGCCTTCGTGTGAACCACGTCTTATGGAACCAGCTGGCGGGGTCATGCACTCTGCTAGCTTAGCCGCTAATTTTAGCCAGCTACAGCCAGTGCAGTTCCCAGTATCTCCACACTTCGTAGGACTGCGGGGAAGGTGGGGTGGATTTGTATTGCTATGAGCAACACACAGTTCACAACCGAGCTGCAGCCTGTGTTGCGGCTGGCGGTGGCAGTTTTGAAAAACGGCTTTCAGCACATAAATTCAAATGAAAGGTACTTTCACGAAGTTAACTTTACATTTATACTTTAAATGTATCATGTATTATGCTGGTTTATTATTTTGTTCCATTTATTGTCAGTAATCGTTACCTTCTATTCTGAGTTTCAGACGGTCATAACTCCGTAACTGTCCAAAATTGGACACATGTTTATGTGGACTTTTTTCATCACAAAGACCTAGGAAATCACCTCCTGCAGTTATGCCCTAAAGTTGTGAAACATCCTGTATAGCAGACTACACTTCAGTCTTGTTGACCACATGAGCTGTCATCTGAGGGCTGTGGTTGTGATACTGGAAACTGCCCCATCTTCAGCAGGTCTCCATAATCAGTGAGAGTTATAGAATAATTGGCTTGCAGTTTGTAGCAGTTACATTTGTCACCTGGAGCCAGTCTGCTGTTGCCCTCCCATGTCACTAGTAAACCGTGGTATTCGTTTGTGACTGGTGGCACTGATTTATACTTCACCTCATCCATACCTTTCATGTCTGAATAATGTGGGCCACAAGTGAATATTGCCACCAAATCGTGAGAATTCCTGGATGAATAAGGTATCCCATTTATAATTACAGTCAGGGCTTGGGTATTTCCCAGTGGGAGAGTTGTGCATACAGGATGTTTGTACAAAAGAGGAAGGAAGGAGGCATTAATGGAGTTTTGACAGCTGTACAGTGTAGTGAATTTAACTGGTAGAGGAACTAGTAACTGTTGAAAGATTCTACTTATCTAATGAGTTATCCCTGGATGTTGGGAGGTTTCAGTGTGCAGTTTGCCATAACTATTACCATACAGATTACCTCTGCAGTGATTTTGGTTAGGCTGGTTCTGAATTTTTGTGTGTATCGGCATGGGTCTGTTTTGTCTTGATTTAAAGCAACGTGCTGAGTACATTTCAGTCAGTCCATGTGTCAAGTGCAGAAGCCCAAATGATGATGGAGACTTATGAGGCTGTTAGTAAGCCATACATACAGTTTGGCTTAGAAGCCTCCTCACCCACCATCATCGTTTTTGCTGCGGGATGAGATGGACAGTCTCTGAAATGTGTTGGAACTTGCATTTGGATCAGACCTGTGTACAAGTTGAATTGAGTGCCATAAGAATACCACCCTGTCGGTAATAGGTTATGCTCTAGCATTGCACGATGTACAGCCTTGACAGACAAGATGTGAGGTAGGTGGTTTTTAAGTGACAACCTTCCATTGCCCATCAGAATGATGCTTTTTTTGTGCATGTTTGATCCCCAGCTAAGAGAAATAGTGCAGAAAGTGGGATATGCAGTGTTCACCATCATTAAGTAAGGTTTTTTGTAACAAGGGATTGAAAGGTTACTTTGTGGTTGTGTGTCCACATCAGTGAATTGCTATTCTGGTGTGAACCCATTGTAGAAATCACTGGTTTTACATTTTTAACTCCAAGATCATTTGCATAGTTGGACTGATGTTTGTGTAACTTAATTTCATTGCTGGAGCTGATCCTGTGCATGGACTAACCATATGCATTGATTTATAAGAATTGGAAGTGTTTCTCAGTTTCACACGTACATATTGTGCTTATCATGTGATTAAATAATTTTTGTCACTGGATGCTGTTACTTTTTCCACATAACGCCCGTATGTACCTCATTTCCTTCAAAATACCTTGGTAAGAACATACTTGTTTGGAGTGGTATTGCCAACGGCGAAAAGGGGGTTGTGCCAAACTGCAGGCGTGTGTAGGTCACTCGTATCGCCATGGTTAATGCAGTATGTGGTGATAATTCCTGATGGAAGAACGCAACGTAGCCAAAAATAACGCTTCATGTGTTAGTGTTGGGCAGTGCACGGGCAGATGTAGCCAGCCAAGTGGTAATTGGGGCGGTTGGTTGTGTTAGTCCTCGCGTGAATGTGTCCTACCAACCCAAGCTGCATAATATCCCGACCCCTGGAAACTTGCGAAGTTCATTGCAACGTAGGCCCGAATTTTGTTGATCGGTGGGTTGGTTGAAATTGAGCTAGCAGTCGGGTTAAGCGGTTCGTGTGAATTACGTTGGTCTTGCTGCAGAGTGACATTGGTAGCCAACGAAGGTACGTAAGTATGCATGCAATGGGCAGTAAACTCCGCTGTAGCTGTTGAAAGTGCGTTGGTAGGCACAAATCGCTTTCGCATTGTGCCTTTGTGACCGTGGTATCCCCGCCGCTACGTGGCAAGGCGATGCGACTAATGTATCTGCACACCAATGAGAGTATCCCCCCCCCGCACAGTTTCGATGTGTTGAATTATTTTGTTACTCCCCACGAGCTTCCCCTTCAGGAGTACGTCGTCGTGCAGTAGCGCTTCTCGCCGCCACCAGATGGCAGTCGGAACCTGAAATGCACTGCATCGCCGCTGTAAATAATCGGAGTGCGGTTTGGGTAACCGTTAGAATGACGGCTACTGTCAACTGTCGCTAACTTATTAATGTATATACTTTTCAGTTGACAAACTGAATTAGCAGCTGTCAGTAGTTAAGTCACACGCATCGTCACTCGTCATAAAGTGCAGAGGACGCGGTTGATTAGTTGGTGGGAAATTGAAACAAGTTCCGTTGGTATAAATGGAAAGAAATTGATGTCCCATGATGCATCATTAAAGTTGCCATGTTTCTGCGGGAAAGTTTTATACATAGACATGCAATACGTCAGTTACTGTTGTAATGAGTTAAGTGTGTTTCTTGTAGATAATGTTGGTATTAATTACTCGTGTTTTTTTGGTGAGAATTGACAATGAATTGTCGGACTGTGGTTGTGTGTCGATACTACGGACTTGCACGTACGGTCGTGTACTCAACGTCCGGTATCGCCAGTCGCTGGGTTTTCAAGAACAACCTGTGTGATTGAGGTTGCAGTGTATGATTACGCTGGTACATCCGAACACTTTCATACTGACGGTATGTATTTCTGACGAACCTCCTTTTACAGGATAGAATATTGCTCTGCTGGGTCGATTATGTTGGCAACGTCACGTTGAAATTTCAGCGGGTTTTTTTATTACAGTTTTAAATTGTTATAGACGGTATAAGAGCGCTCTTCGTATACAGTGTCCATAACGAAATGGATATGTGTTCTGAGCAGAACATTCAGGTCTCCCGCGATGTTACTGTGTCGCTGAGGCTGAGTTCCCGATGTTTTGAAGTATCGTAGTGCCATCTGGCTACGAAGATAGCGTCTAATTCCAGAACACTGGCTTACTTCTTAGCGACACCGGTGCGCGAACCTTACATCTGAATTTGAGAGTACCTTTCGTTATGGTTCGTTAGACCAAACCATTCTGATTATTAAAACTGGCATGCCTTTTGCAGTCAAGCACAACAAATTTTATTTGTCCCGTCAATAAATGCTACGTGTTTCGGCCGTACTGACCGTCCAAAGCATTAAATACATTATTTTAAAACTAAAAGTAAAATGCACATATATTTTAAATATGCGAGATCTCACAAATTGCAGTAGTCATAATGATCTTTACTTAGCAATTAAAATATAATTTTTTTTTATTTCTCTTGTTTCGTGTCTTTTTTTGCGTTTCTTCGTGTTCTTCTAAAAGTTGTTAAAATCCTTATTTTAACTCGCGTACTTCATCGCCCGATGTTCTTGTGGGCGATCATAAATTCCTTTTTAACGTCAATAAAGGGTACTTCTGCGTCTTTGTTTATTGTCTTCCATGTCTGTATTTTAAGACTTTGCGCCCGACAGCGAAGTTTGTCCGCACTATTTATATTGGCATTTTCTGGGAATATAGTAAATTTTGAAATCAACATAATATTTTGCTTGTTGTCCTGTGATGGTGTTATCAGTGTGTCTGGCAACTACGTACTGAGTTCTGAGTTTAAAAGTCACATATTTAATGCCTGAGGATGGTCAGTACGACCGGAACATGTAGCGTTGTGGTTGACGGCAGCACTTGGTATTTCACTTTTCATGTGATATGTTAAGGTACGATATGCCACAACGGGATGAAGTGTACAAAACAAAAATTCAAACCTAATTACATTTTTCTCGCTTTTGTTGAGCGAAATCTTCCACGATCTCCTCAAACGTTAAATATAAAATCAGCCCGATAGTTTTGTGCGGTTTAACACTGCGTATTTTTAAAAACTGTTACTTTTGGAATGCCCCATGATCGCGAGGCCGGATTGTGTCAAATTGGTCCAGTCGGCTGAGGCCGTGTCTGAAGGCGTGTTGTGGCAACTGAAGGGTAGCTCCAGACGGCACTCGATGCAGCGAGTGGTGAAGCTAACCGGCCGGTCCCTTTATTCTCGGGGGATAGAGCAAGGCCACACTGCAGCACCCATTGAGCAGAAAGCTACGCAGGTACTAATGCCGGTCTGGACATTTTGGGGCAAGAGAGAAATTTCCAACCTTTATCTGGAATCGAACCACGGATTGTCCAATCCGCCATCAGAACTATACACTGCAGTGTGCTGTGTGGATGAACGCTACCTTCCAAGTCCTGTGGTTACGTCGTATACCGCCAGCTCTAATATTCAGAGTGCATTCAAGTATTGTGCTTCGATTTCAGGACAAGTAACGATTATTCCCTGGAACAGCTCCAACTGTCCAACCCAGATGGGTTGTGTTTGCTGCGCAGTTGAAACTGCATATTTAAATGTAATTCAAGTTAATGTCAGACTTCAGAGGATTAATTATTTTCGGCGTATTGCGTGACGTTGTGGGACTGTTTGTGACGTTGTGGGACTGTTTGTGACGTTGTGGGCGGTGAACTGGGTTGATGTGAGTGAGTGAGGGTCAGCTGTTGTGAACAAGGTAATGAACTGGAGGCTTCAGGTTCTTATGGCCGTGGCTGAACACTGCTGTGAGCATGTGTTGCCTCTGTCTGTCTTGGCAGTGAACGACAAATTACCGTTGATTTATTGTAAGTGTTCAACAATGCTCAACTGCGATCAGCATTGTTGAACATCGTTGTCTCTGACGGTAAATACAAATTGCCATTGATTTACTGTAAGTACAACGGCAGGAATTCTATGAAAGTAAGACATTTTCTGTGTAAGCGCTCTGATAATGTCTTGATCAGCCCCGTGTGATGTAAGCGTGTGTGGCTTCATCGAGTTGCCGTGGTCTGGACCCACGGGGTGTCAACAGGTGACCGACCAAGTAACCAACCACTTGGCCAACCAACAGACGTCGCCTTGAGCACTGGTGCGCCGTGACGTGGAAACTTGTACCTGTGACTTGGATTGTGCTGACGGTAACACTTACTGTCAAGCAGTCATACTGCGGGGAGTGGAAGGACTTGGGTTCTGTGGATCTGGGGTTTGAATCCGGGGTGGCGCTGTCGCGTGGCTTGACAGACCATTCAACCTGCGGGCGGAGGGGAGGGGGGAGGCTATGAATGGGGAGAATGCTGGCTGTACCCTGTCTGTTGAGAGTGTTCTGGTGTTCCTCTTACAGCTGAGGCAAAATCGCACTAAACGTCAGTCAGTGTAACCGAGCAGCGCTGGGCTCGGTTCGTTGTCGACGTGGCGTCCTTTGGACTGACTTTCGGTGACAGACTGAAAGTAGTTTTAATTTGCAGCGTAGGACCTTCCTGTGCTTGTGTTGGTGACACGATACTGTGGCGATGTGTGTGCTGGGGGGCGCACGTGGCGTCCGTGCACACTTGCTGCTTTTAGTGTGTGATCCGAGCAACAGATCCTTGACATGTATGCATAAGTTATGTTAGCATCCTCGCATAGCGCGCTTACTGTCTTTGTGTCTGTCCGTCCGTCAAAAACAACTTCGAACCGCTGAACGGATTTTCTTATGAGTTAACATTTGTTTGTAGATTCCAGTTTTTATTGTCGCTAGTGTCTGTCCCACCTCAGACGTTTGCCCATCAGCCGTATTATTTGTAACTGCAGGAAATTAAAGAGGACGTACTTCGGTGGGCAACAGTGGCATCAAGTGTCTGCAGAATCGGTCACTCTAAAGGGCGCAGTTGAGGCGCGCGCACACGTTTGGTGATGCCATGAGCTGGACGTTTTTCTTTTCATGAAGGGACGTGGGTTAAATGGGTTATGAAGTTGTTTCTTGTGGCCTTTTGAATAGGGAGTGCTGTGGAAGAGGGAGTTAGGGAGGGAGGAACTGGGGACTGGAGGAGCTGCACGGTGTGTGCCGGGGTCGGGGCATGTAGCGGGCGTGCAGCAGAAGGGAAATGTATATGGGGGTTGGTGGGGAAAGCTGAAGGAAAGAGCCCACTTGGAAGACCCAGGCGTAGATGGGAGGACATTGCTAATGTGGATGTTAAAGTAATGGGATGTGGAGACGTGCACTGGGTTGATGTGCCTCAGAACAAGGGCAGTGCACTGGGTTGATGTGCCTCAGAACAGGGGCAGTGCACTGGGTTGATGTGCCTCAGAACAGGGGACGTGCACTGGGTTGATGTGCCTCAGAACAGGGGGCAGTACACTGGGTTGATGTGCCTCAGAACAGGGGGCAGTACACTGGGTTGATGTGCCTCAGAACAGGGGCAGTGCACTGGGTTGATGTGCCTCAGAACAGGGGCAGTGCACTGGGTTGATGTTCCTCAGAACAGGGGTAACAGGTGAACTGTCAGGTATCATGCGAGTAATATGGGGGGAATTTCTCGACTGCTGAATAATTATCTGCATGGAGTTAACTGGTCGTGGTGCACTTTCAAGTTGTTAGTTTTGTTCGAGATTCTGAGGAAAGCCATAAACCGCGCCACTGCAAGTGACTGAACCCCTGACCCCTAGAGTGCAGAGCAGCAGGTTCGCCGTTCCCATGCACATATTTCATTTATGCTTTGTTGGATGGGCATCAGATGTTGCTGTGATGAACACTGCCAGCAAATATTCGCCTGAACAAATCACAGTTACTACTATTGCGTGAATTGGAGCTTGAACGGTATTGCTTACAAAAATGAGAAGGGGAAATATGTTTGTGTATCGAAGCTAAATAGCTCCACATTAGCGTGTATGCGGCTAAACGAAGACGTTCTGAAGAGTTTGTCTTTTCTTGCTGCTCCCCTTCTGATATTCGAGTAATTGCAATGCAGTGAGGCAGAGGGCTGTAGCCACACTGTCAGTCCGTCCGTCCATCCGTCTATACATGCCTAACAAAATTCGTATCGCTTGTGCAGTATCTAAGGTAGTCTAATGACGACCAGACTGCCGGTCTTTCTTTTCCTTTGTAGAAGACTGAACGTTCCAGCCACTCGAGTCGTATACCTATCTGATATAGCAGCGTTCAACTTTTCAAAGACTAATTATAACCTCAGTTGTACAATCTGAAGGTGGTTCATTCACGTTGTGTCTGCTTTATAACAAGAAATGCAAATATCCTCGGTCTAAACACAATTTTATTTTACGGGTAAAACCAGCTACAAGTTCCGGCCAAAGGCTGTAGCTGTCATCAGGCTGATCACACGGATATAAAGCAAATATTTACAGCTGCGTTGATGGTTAGAGACCTCGAGCCTTACGAACATAGTGTTATGTAATATTAAATTATAGATACATATGTTATGTATATGTAATATTATAGATACATATTTTATGTATATTACATAACACTATATTCGTAGATTTCGAGGCCTCTAACCATCAATGCAGCTGTAAATATTTGCTTTATAACCGTGTGATCAGCCTGATGATAGCTACAGCCTTTGGCCGGAACTTGTAGCTGGTTTTACTCGTAAAATAAAAATGTGTTTAGACCGAGGATATTTGCAGTCTTCTCCCTCTCTCTCCACCTATATATATATATATATATATATATATATATATATATATACATATATATATATATATATATATATATATATATATATATATATACATATATATATAGGCCTATATGTATCCAGTCCGTACCGCGCAGTAAATACAGTCCTTCTCGGTTATAAAATCACTCAGTTAATGCTGTACAGTAAATAATCGCTGTTTGTTCTCAGATCCACACAAAACACACAAATACAGTCTGTGTGGGCAGAACGTAGAATTCGAGAGTGTTAAACTTGGTGGTACAAATAGTTACCACTGGGCTTTAAACGGATGATCGGAATATACGAGGTTTGGAACTTTAATAGTGGCAACTATTTATTTACAACTGATACAAAATAGATACATGTTTCGAAGTTTTACTGTCCTTCAATGTAGTCAC
>Ga0209629_10001270_pt1 | contig 15664 bp, 18 predicted proteins | sample TergutCu122P5_FD_187286 | JGI IMG/M metagenome (GOLD analysis project Ga0209629, IMG submission 187286) | Cubitermes ugandensis P5 segment gut microbial communities from Kakamega Forest, Kenya - Cu122 P5 (SPAdes) (version 2) | ecosystem: Host-associated > Arthropoda: Insects > Digestive system...
GTATCAGTACACATGAAACTGAGCCACAGTTTGGTCTTTTCATCTTACTGTTAGCCAAATTTTAAGAACAAGTTCAATGCAGTGCCAGTATAATACCTATCAGTGTGTAGCAGCCATATGACATATCACCCACAAAGCTAACACAGTTACTGTTGCCATGGTTACACATACATATTACCTCCTGACTTTTAACTTTTGTGTAAGGATCAATTTCAACTTCAAGCAGCATTAAAACTTCTGTTCATTGTATTTATATAAAAAAGGAAAATAGTTTCACAAGGCAAATAAACCTGAAGGGTGCTGAAAAATTGCATAAACACAATGAGCCTGAAATAGGATCTCACATTTGTCTTAGCCCTTAAAATGGCTCAAAAGAAAAGGGGTACATAGTGGTTCAGGACAGTTTCAAAAGGCAAGATCCCATTTTACAGTTTGTCATTTAACCCTTCGAGAACAAGGCGTTTGAAGACCTATAACCTGCTGGCCCAATTTAAATGCAAACACTGTACTATACTGTGTCTTTAGTCCACAGTAGGACAGCTAGGGATACCATTGCAATGGCTTAAGAAACACAATGGACTTCTTACGGTTAAACCACATCAATAGTTGCAAGTAGTTGGATGTGGATATGGTGCATGTTTGGTGTTGACAGCATTTGTACTTACTTGTACAGGACACAGAAATCAACAATTCATGAACTTGCATGAGTTACCCTCACTGTGTATGATGTAATCTATATTCTTTTAATGTACACACTCTCTGTGCAAGTGTACTGTATGGAAAATGCATTAAGCAAAGGTACTAGTAAAATGTGACCATGAGGGGGGCATGATATAGATGAATTGCAACAGAAATACTGGCAGCTGCATTAAATACTTTCTCCTTAGTTGTCAGAAGTTGTGGTACAAGTGGAGTATGTTGTTCGTTGGCAGCTGCTGGCTTCAACCTATGTAGTCTGCACCTAATTCTCCACAGTTGAGAGGTCTGTGTCCTGTAGGTGGCAGGTGGTATGGGAAAGAAACCTTCCCTGTCCATAACCATGAATAATATCCCCTGACATAGGAGAGGATATACACATTGGCTGCCCACTTACACCAGGACTGAAAGAAATCTGTTCTCTAATTCAGGCATTGATAAAACGTAGGTTATAGAAGGACATGGCGCATATAACCTCCACAAAATTCATTTTCAATTTGTAGAGAACACCTCAAAGATAATATGTTTTTATGTATGTACTGCCAGTGATGTTGCAAGACACCCTGGTGCTGCCTTTCCACATCTGTGATGGAAGACAGAATACAATTTACTTGTTGTTATTGTTTCAGAGATTTCAGTGACTTAGAAATGTCACAAAAGGCTCAGAGTTGAGAAGATAGGTAACAAAACAAAACTGTATCTTATAACTTCACATCTTGTTACCCTGCCAAAATTATTAAAATGGGAAGCATATGTAGAGTGTGATATATATTTACTGTATGCAATAAAAGTTGGCAGACCCAGAACGTTGAAAAAGAAACAGAACTGTGGAAAATGCACATATTATTGTACCCCACTACATTTCTTTCTGTTTCGCTAATCATGAGGTAAAATAATGGTTTTCACACTGCACAAAAGAATTTTCATTGTTGTAAGCTACATCAAGAATCAAAGTTAAAAGAACCATGTATATTCAAATCACCCTCATTCACAGGTCAATGTACAACACACATACGTGAATGTCATATCAAATGAGACAATAAAAGTGTATGGTAAGGCATGGTTTAAATCTTACAGCACTGCGCATATAACAGATTTTCAGTCTCTTCACTTTGTTTCATCCACAGGCGGTACTAGAGGGGTGTCAGATTAGTTGGTTACAAGCAGTTAGAGAGTGCAGTTTGTTCCATATTGCAAACTATTGGCCAAACAAAATCACTGTTCTTCATACAATACAGGTACTACACTATGGCACTGTCTAGAATACGAAACCATAGAATTATCCATTGTCAGGGACATGATATGGCATACAATGTATCAAAATTTATGACTCTGAAGGAATGATGTATGGATACAAGAACACAAACTTATGTTTCTAGAAAGAGAGGTGACAAGCTGCAATCACATCCTCTGCCCTTAATCTGCCCACCCTACAATCCCCATTACTCTTGTACACTGGGCTGCTCATGCATTGGAGTGCCATAAGATTGTGATTTACCTACAACATGATTCATCATGTACATATGCAAACCATAATGGCCAACACAGTAAATAATTTTTATAATCTACTAACAAGCACGCATTCTCGGTGGGATGCCTTTCTTTTTAACACACTGTATTTTCTACATTACAGATTATAGTTGGGTACAATAAAGAACAGGTGAAAAAATCTGACATTTAAATAAGCAAGGTATCCCTCCCACTGCTCCATGAAAACTGGCAGTATACTACAAAACAAAATAACTGAAGATAAAATGTATTTAAACATGACATCATCAGAGAAAAATACTGTATTATGCAGACTATGGGACACACCAACATTTTGGGGACACTTACCCTGCTACACCATCAGATATTAAGACTAGATTTTAGGCAGTGTTTTGATCCTGGTTCCTTAAGCTCCAGCAATACAGTAAGTCTCAATATGGAAAAGGCAAGAAATCCACTGGTTTCAATAAATGATCATGTATGGTGTCTAATAAAAAGTCACTGTTATGAATATACATATTGATTTATTAGTGTAAAAATATGAAGCACTGGAAAAGGCTAAAACTGTAAAAAAAAAAAAAACAAAGTTGTACAAAATACAAGACCAATTATAAACATTAAGTTCAATCCCTGCAGCACATTTACACCTACAGACTATATCAGCCTTCACATTTCCCTAAATGAAGGAGTTATTTTCCTGTGAGTTTAAGTCAAGGGTGTTTCATGACTGAGGGACAAGCATTTGGAGATCATATCACAGTTACATGTAATGCCATGTACAAAAGCAACCTTGGAGACAATGTGGGAAGAACTTACACAATCTCATTTCTTTAAAATGTTTCCATCTGCAGACAGGAACATACAAATAAATATTTGTGCAATTTATTGATTTAACACCATGCAAAACTTCAGATTTCTATTTCTAAGTGTTGACAAATACGCCATGGTCCACATTATCAACACAATTGTAACGTTCAACAATTGAAGGACACTTCACACATAGTACATAGATACATTGATAACCTACTATCATACCATATAAATATGTAATTCATCAGTGTTATAAAAAAAGATGAATAGAGATTTGTGCATTAGCCATAATGTTACACTTCTTTCTACAAATAAGTGTCCTGAATAAAACTTGCGTGTTTCTCTAATACATGAGTTACCACAATAAACAATTTCAGGATCCAACAATGGGAGATGTACATGTTCACATAGCTCTGACAATGGTATTACTGATGACATGGAATTTTAAAATAACAAACACTGGAAGCCTATAATGGCCTCCAGATGTTTATGAAAACTCTTTAATTGGTTCATAAGTTGGCAGCAGCATGTTGGATGCAGTCAGAGTCACACACATGGACACAGAAAAATAAGCTTAGAAAGAATGTCTGTCAACAAGTCAAAAATCATCTAGTCTGTCTCCCTACACTGCTAACTCACTACCCTCAATACTGGCATTAGCTACATTTCACCTGACTGTTAGTTTCTAAATATCAATGCAATACCTCTGCCTGTAAAACTGGACTTATCTTTCCAACTCTGTAAGTTATGTATTATCAGATTTGACTGACAATCTATCCTGAAATGGGCCAAGATAATGTAGTCAACATAATGATGCTACAGATTGGGAGACCAAGGAAGCATGGTTCAGTGACTGGAAATCTGCAGGGAATACTAATTATGAATGATTTCAACACTGGCTTTGATTCTTCCAGTGACTTCTCAAACCATGTGTTCATGGAGTCCATGATTTGTTCGGAAGCTCTAGCAGACTGAGCTGTCATGAGATGTGATGTTGCTCGCTGATTATAACAGTCTGTTTGGATGCTCTAGCAGACTTGAGTTGTCATGACCTGTGATGTTGCTTGCTGACTATATGAGTCTGTTTGCAAGCTTCAGCAGCCTGAACTATGTCATGAGCTGCAACATCACTTGCTGAATATAATAGCCCCAAATTTTGGGAACTTGATGGACATTGTCCAAGTTACTTCCAAAGGGGCAGATCTCTGTTGGCCTTTATTATCATACCACAACCTCACTCACAAACACTACACCGATCATTAATTTGACTGAGACATGTGTTGGTAACAAATTAAGTTACTATGATATATCTATACCTTTATGATGACTGTCATCTCATTGACTAGGCTCAAAATGCAAGTTTTGTAATAATGACTAAACAACCTCCCATCTTCCCAGCCACTGGGGGAGGGGGGACATATTGGACCACCTGGCCATAATAGCTCAGAACAGAAAAACAGGTATATTTGTATGAGTCCAAACTCATATGTTGAAGAATGGCCCACCTAGAGTATCAACATCCAGTTTTAGCGAATTGTGCCATACCACATTCATGGTATGATGCCTTTATGCAGTCCCTAAGGACGAAACTGATCACTTGCACTGATGTCTGCAACAAAAGCAACAATATTTTTGCAGACATTCATGGAATATGTTTTATATTTATGGCATCCCTTACCATACACTGACATACTGGTCACAACTATACTGAAGGTTGTAATTCTTACAGGTTATCAATACATGAACACTCACACATCACCTACATTGTTATAGTTTTCATTCTGACCCTCACACTAACTATTATGCAGCATGCACCACTGCAAACAGGGTGAGAATCCATGAACAATTGTAATTATTCATTCTTAAGTCTGGACAAATACAATCTGCAAGTTTTGCTGTTGCCACAGAGCTAATTCATGAAGTTTTGTACAGTAACTAGTAAGGCAAAGGGAGTAAAAAATGTGGGAAATTATTCCAGCTGCACTTCCATTAGCATGTATGCTTCGACTGAAGAAAGAGAGTCAAAGAGAAATATGTCAATGGACAACACAAAGGTACAGAAGCAAGAACAAATACAGTAGTTAAAATCATGTTAAGTGAGCTAAGGTTTGTAGAGTATATCAGACAGTTCATGCATTTTACAAGAATCGCATTAAATGGCTCTGAACTCTTTAATTTTATCAGACTCAAATGTGGCTGTAAATTAGCTTCTTATGACCCAAAACTGCTCTTTGTCTACAGAAAGATTACAATAAACTGGCCAATTTCTTTTCAATTCCATCATAGTTCCTTCTACTTTGCCACATCTTCACCCACGCCTCCTAGTTTTTTAGGTATGGAGCAGTACAACGGGTGCTTCGGATCCCCAAACACTTCGTGATCCTGATATACCTCACTTTTTATTACCAAAATCATGCATATTCTCATGCTCCATGAGGGTATGCTTGAACATGCAGAGTTATCAGTGCAGTGCACTGAAACTCTCTGGCTCAAGACAGGAGACTGACATCCATCACTTTATGGCCAGTGATGAACCATACACATTTCAGCATATGTGGTTATTTGACAGTGCATACTCAAATTGCTAAGTAGTTTTATCCATTCTGATACATAATTCACCCTCAAGACTCCTTCACACCAAGAGCTAGAACTGAGTATTGAGACTAGACATTTAACAGTTATACACAAAAAAATGTAATGCTACACTTGTGAATAGTTATTCCTTGGTTCATGATTTGAATGTCATGATTGAAATGTTCGATCATTACTACACAAAAATATAGCAATGTAAACAAATGTTATGACCTTTTCAGTATGAACAAACAAGACAATGTTGTCTTTGGTATCACTGCACATATCTCAGAGTCACACAGTGCTGATTCTCTTAGAACTATAAACATATACAATAAAAATGCACAGCATACATAAATCACACTCACAAAAAACAAACTCTCCATTACCTGCAACTTTCAATTACCTGTAATAACTCAGGTCAGTAGCGGTACTGTCTGATAATCTGTAATATCCAACAGTATGGCACTTGTCCAGTCCTGTATGTGCCAGATTAACAACATTTTTCTGTACTAACTAAAGCAAAACAATTAAGAAATTTGGTCTGTTAAGAGCATATATATGAACAAATACATTAAAGCTATGCTAAGCTAAATTATTACAGTTGGCACGTATGACAATGTAATGAAGGAACTGGCGCTGTGAAAGTTACAGAGTACAATGTGGAACATTCAGTTTCCTGAATAGCTGCCATGCCAGAATACACATCTTTTGTCTACCCATCTATGTTTTCAGCAAATGCCCTTAGCTGTACCCAATTAATTCATTATAGAACACCCAAAGGGTACAGCCACTTGTAAATCATATTTCAGTTTGTAAGGCAAGGGAAAGGTGAATACTGCCTTCCTAGGAACACTTATCTTTGTTAACTTGCCAATTTTGTCAAGGACTCTTGTCTTTGATCTAACCAGTTCTGTCCCATCATCCCATCTACTTATCAACAAAGCTGACTTATCATGTTATAAATGGTCAATACCAGAAGGTAATAATAACAGCAATTCCAACATTTCCCAGAAGTTTTAACTCTTTGATGTTCTTTTTAACCTTTAAATGACCAACAATCACATGTACAAACTCATAATCTATAGGCAGCCATACCAACATTCATATATGCAAACACACATAGTGCAATGTTGTAAAATCTGTTTCGTTGTCTGTATGTGCTGGCGGTACAGGGTGAACTATTAGTTCTGCCTCTGGACACCCGTGTATAGAGTTACCTATATATAAAGAGTGGCGATAAAACTGTAATACAAAATAGTTCATCGGACATAGCCTGCATTCCAATAACACAGGTCAGCTTATAAACACATCAAATTTCACGTCTCAAATATGTGTGCAGTTTGTGTGGGCAGTAGGACGAAGGCAGATGAAAGGAAAATTCTACATACTCAGTACACACTGCCCAGCGATAGACAGGACAGGCTTCAGAAACTGTGGGCAAGAGGGCTTGCCTGCTGAATCCTAATCAGATATCAGAGCTGATTATGGACAGTGGCAGCAATGAGTCCCTGTGTGGTGTGGTTGCTATGGAGGATAAGGAGTATTGTGCAGAAGTTTTACCGGAACATCTGCAATTGCTGAGCAAATATACAGCGTGTTCGAGTGCTCAGGCTCCACTCAGTCTGGATTCAGCCAGTATCTCGGAACAAGAATGTTCAAAATGGGTCAGATCCACAGACACAATAGCAACCAAAACTGCATGGGACGCTAACCTTTCAACTTCAGAAGAGTGTAGTACACACCCTTACAGCGGGCCTAACAGGAAAGAACAACAATGAAGTACCACACATCAATGACTGCTCTATGTCACTTAGCGTTTTCATGTTGCACTTTATAGAGATTGTTATACTGCTTGTGGTGGAGATCTAACAGATATTATCACTGGTGTATGGAGAGTATTGACGATGGGCCTCCTCCCTCACCTGATGGAACTGAAGCCAAATGCTTGTTTCTGACAATAACAATACAAATGGTACACTGCTTACGAGATCAACTGAGAGAATATAGGGTAAAAATGGACCAGTTTTACACACCGTTCTTAAGGCAACATGAGACAAAACAGATATTTACACATTCTTTGGTCTCTGCATTTCACAGACAACATGAATGGAGCTGTCAAGAAAATTACAACAGACTATAAAAAATATGGAATTTTTCAAATTCTAAACAGGACATTTTTATTATAACCAACAAGTTCACAATTAATATCATAATAGAGGCTCAACAAGCAAAAATTTACAACAACTACAAAAACACCAGGCTAAAATTACTGAAAATGAATGCAACTATTTGGTACAACAAAATATGTAAAACCAAGCAACTGGTAACTTGATGTAAAACATCTTGATTTTGTGAAATTTTAATTTCAAGAGCTGCAATTGTGAAAAACCTGTGCAACTTAGCGAGGCGCAAATATAAACTCTCTGATGATATGAAAACGTAAAAACATGTAGGAGTATAGATTATATATTATTGTGACATATACCATTATGACATTGTGCATTTGTTGGTTACAAAAAAAATAGTAAAAGATGCATAGTACATGTATTAAAATAAATCTAAACAGGAGAGTTGCAAAATTTTACAACTCTTCAGAAAATCTGGCAACTGATGAAGTGATTGTGTTGTGCAAAGGAAGGGTGATTTTCAGACAATATATGCCCAAGAAACACAAGTGTTTTGGCATCAAAATTTACAAACTTTATATGACCCAACTCGTTACACATAAGATATGAATCTACTTGGGGAAGGAGAGACAATGCATGGCACAATACTTGACAGCAACTCAAGCCAAGTGACAGAACTGGAAAGTAAGATTGAAGGACATGGCCACAAAGTGTACATCGACAATTTCTTTTCCTCCACGAAATTTCAGTGACTTGACAAAGAAACAAAATTGTTGTGGCAGTGTCAGACTACACAAGAAGGACATGCCAGAGAACCTAAGATGCAAGACAGTCAATTTGAGATGAGGGGACATTCGAGGAAGGAACAGGGGTGACTTGACAGCAGTACAGTCAATGGACAAAAGAGATGTCTGCATGCTGAGTAACATTCATGATATGCCACAAGAAGAAAATTTATGCAATGAACAGGGCAATGCAATAATGCTGGAAATTGTGAAGGATTATAACCATCACATGGGTTATGTGGAAAAGGATGACAGAATTACTAATACTTACTCAATCAGCCATCGGCCATGGAAATGAACAAAAAGCTGTTTCTCCATTTGTTTGATATGGCCATTTGGCACAGTTATATCCTTTTTTCTTCATGTGATGGGAAGAAAATTTCACACACAGATTTCTGATTCGCCCTTCTGAGGAACAGGCTCGAAGTGGCTGGACAAGAATGGAGGCTAGATAGACATGTAGGGGGCCACCCACTGCTTCTGCACACATTGGCAGACTGGATACCAGCTTCAATAAGTACTGGCCTCGTCCATTCAATCCAGAGCACTGTTCTGTGTGCTCTGTGAGAGGTGAAAAGTTAGGTAGGCGTGAAATGTCTCAAGTGTAATGTGGTCTTATGTGTTGATTAAACATGCTCTGCAGGTTATTGCACAAAGAAGCGACTGCAAAACTTCACCTGCCACCTCTGTACACAAATTTGAAGCCTAGATCCAAAATGTAAGTAAAAGAGAGTGGATACATAAAAATTTCTAAAGAATTATTTTGTGTATTCAGGCAATTAAGGATAAATAAACACCATTTTTAAAGACATGCTGTACAATTTCTGTTTCATTTCCACAGTTTGTCCTGTAATGCAGAAAGTTATCACTTTTCATTCAAAAAATTTTGACTTTTTACATGATGTGCTAAAAATTAAACACCCACTGTGAAAACTTCATGGCACTGAAGCCAGGTTTTGGCATTTAATTTGGTCGTTTAAAGGTTAAATAAACACGGGCGTTCCATAACCTAATCAACAATTTTACCCACATATTATACTTTGAAAATCCTGACATACTCAAGGCATCACATTTTTAGGAGTTATCAACATACTCCAGCACAACAATGTAAGAACTAAGTATTACCAGTTATCAAGAAAATCAAATCCAGTTTTGGGAACTGTATCACTTCCGGAGGGAATTTTTAATTCAACATGAAAATTATCTAGGCTGTCAAGACTTCCACCTATACCTCTAACATCATCATCATCATCACATTTTGCTGACTGTTTACCTGCTACCTCATTTGCAGAACTCTCTGGTATGAGAGCCACATTCTCAGTGTCAGTCTGAGAACTTAATGTAGCCAATGGTTTCTGCTTACAAGGTGGTGGTGGAGGAGGAGGATTTTTGGGTTTTGATATGACAGCTTTACCTCCTACAAGTTTAGAAGTCTTTGAGTTAGGCATTACAGTACAACTAGACTTTGACTGAACCATTACTTCATTACTGCGAACACAGTTGTCTCCATTTGTTTTGCTCATAGATGACTTGAAAGTCTGTATTTTTAATATAGCTGTCTTGTTTTTAATCTTTGTTAACAAATTATCATCTCTAGTTTCAGATTTTGGGGGAAACCTTAGTTTTGAAGATAGTGCACTTATTAATTTGGAAGAAGACCCACCCAAAACAATGCTTGGTGGATCAATAAAAGACACACTGCTATGTGGAGCATTGGCCTTTTTTGGTGCAGGAGCCTTTCGTTTCTGTTGCTTAGTTACAGGATTACTTGCTATTGCATTTTCATACTTCCTCACACTGTCTGCATTATCCACAATGCAGAGATTCAGTTGACTTCGTGTCATCCATGAAAATGGTGCAGAATGTTCGTCATGCCATGTCAAACCCTGAAATAAAATTTATTACTGAAATTATGTAACTCTATGAGAACAACAGAATGGAATATAACATAAATTCTTTTATTTCAAAATGCAGAAAAGTCATAATACAAACAGAATAGCACTTTCAAATGCAAGGAAATATTGTAATCTCTTCCACGTTTATAAGAAACACAAATTTTCATTTTAGGCTAATTTTTTTAAAGAACTTGTAATGGGATCTGTAAGTGAAACACTTTGATATTTAACTTTTAGTGGCTGGTGAAGGTTACTGAATAACTACGTTTCTGTATGATAAACACCTTCTTGATACTTATGACGTTAGTGCTCAGGCCACGCAGGTCATATACACAAGTCTTGTGCTTATGTATACCTGAACTGGTTTCGAATTTTCCCATGGTGTCGACAATAAATTATACTACCAAGGGCAAGAATTCACTTGAAAGCAAAAGAATACTAAACTTTCCAAACAATTCCGTACAAAAACTTTACCTTAGGTACATGCCATTATTCTAATAGTTTCCTTTGTGTTACAGCTCTAGCAATAAGGTTATCAAAAAATCAACTTACAGCACTCTTACCACCTTCATCATCAGTAATATATGTGTCTCCGGTCTGAAGCCGCAGGCGTGGGAAGTATTCATTTTCTGGCTTGTCTTGTGCATGGTAGGAGTACTTCAGAACAACTTCTGGACGAATAATAGTTTCATCAATAACCTGACTTCGATCCTTGTAACTCAAAGTATGCCAAAGATTTTCATACGCTTCTCTTGTAGCCGCAACGTCGATGCTAATTCTCTCCGCAATCGGGTTCAAAGAATTAAAATACGCGTCCGCAAACACTTGAATTGAACTCAAACTCATCTTCAGTAGAATGAACGTGGGCGTACACCGTGCTGAATCTCCCACCCTAATCCATGCCTTCCACCTCCCAACCACGGATTACCTAATGATGGATGACATTCGAGATTCAAGAGGTAAGGATAGACATCTGATCGTCTAGAAATGGTAATCTGTGAGGTACGTCGATGCTTAACATAAAACGATCACGAATAGTAAAACGGTTATATTGAAAATACGTCAGTAATAACATTGACCCAGTCATAAAATACTTATAAATCCGGTACTTCTTTGACACTACATGCATGCATCCATTGTGTACAGAAAGAGCGTTGAACTTTCCTTAACCACAGATTAAAACCTAGCACAGTTCGTGAAAGTGTTTCATCAATCACTGCCATTGCTCCATTAATCCGTGCTTCATCGTGAAATAATATGGCGGCAATTGATTTAATTGGTGAAAGTCGTGCGATATATGAAGATTTGCGAAATCTTGGTTGTTGTGAGCGCTGCTGTTTGCGGTATTTGGGGGCAAAAACCCCCGATTCATACCGATGTGTTAAAGCAGCATTAGTGGAGGTATACTGTATGTCATGTTCGCTTAATGCTTTTTTTAGGGCATACCTAACCTCAAATTTGTATTTCTAACCACTTTCTTGTCGTAGATTGGACTGGAGAATGAGAAAAGTTTGGGCACTGGCCCAAAGCAAAAGCTTCTGAAATGCAACCCGTGCGTACTTTGTCTTGGGCTTTTACAAGAAGAGTTTTTTACCGATGATACTGTGCAGCAGGTAATTCTGTACGAAGTCATCATGTGAGTTCGACATGCATTGGAAATATCGCTGATTGATGAAGGAATTTGTTCCAGATTGTTTCTGGTGTTTTGAAAGCTTCATACGACTGTGATATTTTCACCTGTGCATTATCATTGCCTATCAGTTGTCAACTCCGAGCTCACTCTCTTTGGTTGCATCTGGTGGACAAGTTCCCAGTGATTTTCGCGTTACGAGAACTTCATCAAGAAACACATGTGATTTCAATAAAGGAAGCATGGAAATGGACGGTTGCTCCACTTATAGCAAGAGCTGTAAATAAAGAGTTTGATTCAGGAATGAAATCTGATTTCTTCGTTGGCGTTAATATGATTTATCCTGGTGATGAAGATGAATGTTCATGCTTGTAAGTTTTAGGGAATATATGTACTAATGAATATGTATCTTATTTATTTGTCCTTTTGGATTTTTTATGTAACAAGAATGAATACTAAACTACTGCAGTATAATATTGTTCTTGTGTTTAGATTGGAGATGCACGCAGATCTATTTAAGGTTCGTAAGGCTCACAAACGTAAATACCATGGGACTTTATACACACGGAAAGCAGTGGAGTTGGCACTGCAAACTACAGAAGCAACACATTTTAAGCAATTCTACCCATCACCCCCACCAGTCCCAACTGCAGCAGTTGCTTTTGACAACATTACATGCACACACAACTCATTATTCATTGCAGGTAACAATGTAGAGGCTATAATTAAGATTCAGCAATAATTATTTCAATTACTGTTTTGAATGCATATAGCTGTGTTTTCATAGAGATATAGTATCTACTTTGTTCTCCATTATGTTTGATGTATGTAATCATTTCATAATTTTGTGTTGTGTCAGTGATTTGTCAGTAGCCAAATTTGTGTTGTATGAATATTTAAAATCACATTTTACAGCCATAGTAAAGTTGTAAAGTGATTGTTTTATATATAGTTTTAATAAACTTAGTTTGCCATAATGCTGTGTTTTGTGGCACATTTCTTGTAGGTCGCTACAACAAGTTTTCACGAACATTGAGCCAAACACCCTGGGTTATTGATGGCGAAAGGAGAATGGAGTCTTCAGTACAAGAGATTATTTCTGAGAGTCTGCAGACTGCCAGTAAAACAGAACGTAATCTTTGTTTTTTTTTTATTTTCCCATTTACAGTAATGTCTGAAGAAGTACATTGATGATCATAATAGAACATTGTCATGAATGACTTTACTGTTTATGAAATACAGGCAGGTCTTAATTTACATGATTTCTTTTGTGCAATTTCACTGTATTGCAACTTCAAAATTTACACCATTTTTTGAATTTATAAGATAATTTTTGGTTTAATGGGCTTTGGCATAGATGATTCGTGGCCACACTTATCTTCTGTAGGAGGCTAGCAGAAAGTGACTTCACTGTCACACCATCAGTTACATGTTTGGATTGATTACATTGGTGATATAATCACGTGGCTCATTAGCTTCCTCTTAAGCACACTGGCTTTGACAGGATTGGCTTTTCTTAAGAACATGATTGAGAAGTGTAAATCTACATCTCTTATTGCAATCCAAGTGGAAAATTGGTGTTAGAAAATCAGTATTGATGAGAAATTAGACATAATAAGCTGACTTGAAAAAGGTGAATGAATTGTTGACATAAGCCATATTGTTAGACTCGCTAATAGTAGTGGACATACAATTCGTGATGCTGGTGGAATTGAATAAGGTGTGAAGTCAGGAACTAATGTCAGTGCTAAAAGAACTTCTTATTCAAGGAGTTCAACTATGGAACATATGGAAAAACTGTTGAATAATTGGATAGAGGATCAGAACAATGCCACGTGCCTCTAAGCATGCTTTTGGTTCAAGTGAAGGCTCATTCTATTTTTGAAGATTTGTCAGAGGGTGATGATAGTATTAAACCATTTAGTGCCAGTACAGGTTGGTTTAGCAAGTACACAAACAGATGTAATTTTCATAACACGAGAATGACTGGGGAAGCTGCTTCTGCCGATATTGTGGGTGTCATACACTATATAGGATGAGGCTGTCAATCCTCTAATTCCTAGGAAATACACTGTATTAAAAGGGGATTTTTTGTTCATTTTGCACAATGTTTTGCAGGAATGTACCCCTGGTGTAAAATGAGACCTGCTTGTAATAACAAAAATTCTATATCAGCAGTGTTTCTCTCCTCACACTTATTATTTAATTGGCCATTATACAGTCACTCACATTTCATAGTGCCTCTTACCTTCATTATGAGGACTAAACTTTCAGTTTCTGCATTTATGAGTGTTGTATTAGTTACTCATTCTGTGTTGACCTGGAATTTAATGGAGTTGGTGTTACATAACTGGAGACAGAGTAGTCAGCACTCATGCTGTGATGCTCAATTTGTAAAGACAGAGTGTCACCTTTGATCATAAAATATGCTAACCAAAATAGGAATAGTTAATGCACTGCGTGACATTATACATTAGTTGAAACCTTTCTGAACCATTTGAGTGAGTTGATGTAGCAAGAAAGTGTCTTACTGCAATTGCAGAACATCCAGTTCTATTCATGACCAGAGACCACTTATTCTAAAATACACATGGACCCGTTATCCTAAGAGAGGTTTTTTGTGGGTCCTCCCAGGCCAATGCTGTGATATTACTGTGAAAGAGACTGTGAACCCTTCCTGCCATAAACCACCTTATTCATTTTCCTTAGTTATTCTACTATATTTCATATGGTTATACAAAATCTCCATCTCAGCATCTAATACAGTGTTATAAAAACACTGGATATATAAACTGATTAATTAAACATTTCTTGATATAAACTGATTAATTAAACATTTGTCGATATATAAACTGATTAATTAAACATTTCTTGATATATAAACTGATTAATTAAACATTTCTCGGTATATAAACTGATTAATTAAAGATTTATCGATATATAAACTGATTGATTAAGCATTTCTCGATATATAAACTGATTAATTAAACATTTCTCAATGTATAAACTGATTAATTAAACATTTCTTGATATATAAACTGATTAATTAAAGATTTATCAATATATAAACTGATTAATTAAACATTTCTTGATATATAATCTGATTAATTAAACATTTCTCGATATATAAACTGATAAATTAAACATTTCTCGATATATAAACTGATTAATTAAACATTTCTCAGGATAATTTTATTAGATACAAGTGCTCAATTTGATCATCTGTAATATAAAGATTCATCTGGTTTATTGCTAACTGCCCCCTCTTTTTGTTACTTTTCTTCATATTAACATATTTTGTCTTCTGTATTATGCCAACATTTTACACTGGTTTATTCATTGACTTGTGCAGGAATTAAGTTTTCAGCAGCAGGTCGTGAAGATGTGGATGTCAGAACCTTGGGACGAGGGCGACCATTTGTGTGTGAGTTGCTGAATCCTCGCAGGGTGAAGTTCACTGCAGAGCAGATGCAGAGTTTGGAGGCAGACATCAACAATCGTAGCAAAGAAGTGGCTGTCCGTGACTTGCAGATAGTTCAGAAGTAAGTTTCTTTTTAAAATAACAAGATAAGTTTAAGAATTTCCCTGTTAAAGTAAGCTTTGCAGAGTCTCTTTCTTTGTGCATTTCTTTCACTATTTTGAAGGTACTTTCATTTTCCT
>Ga0209629_10001271_pt1 | contig 15661 bp, 13 predicted proteins | sample TergutCu122P5_FD_187286 | JGI IMG/M metagenome (GOLD analysis project Ga0209629, IMG submission 187286) | Cubitermes ugandensis P5 segment gut microbial communities from Kakamega Forest, Kenya - Cu122 P5 (SPAdes) (version 2) | ecosystem: Host-associated > Arthropoda: Insects > Digestive system...
CCCAGTTCGTGATAGCAGTCACTCAGCAGCGGTACGTTTGAACCCGAGCTCCGACGCCGTCTGTTCCATGAAGGTTTTTATCTGGTGAGCGGTCAGATGCCGCGTTTCGATCATCGGCGCGCGCGTACTGAACTCGCTCCATTCACGGGGCAGGATCCTGATCCCCAACTCGTCGGCATGCTCATAGAGCTTCGTGCCGGGATAGGGGCAGGTATAGCTGAGCCCGACATCGGCGCCCAGGCCTCTGAGCTCTTTCATGAAGCGCCGGGTCTCGGCCAGAGTCTCTGGCGTGTCCTCCGGAAAAGGCGCCATGAACGAACAAAGGACGCCCATCCCCAGTTCGCGGGCTTTGGTCACCGCGTGGATCACCGCGTCCTTGTCGATCCCTTTGACCGACTGCAGGATATCGGCCGCCCCCGACTCGACCCCGTACTGGATGCCATCGCATCCCGCCGCGGCCATCGCCTCAAGCAGCTCGTCATCGACCCGGTCGATGCGGGTCGCGCAGCCCCAGGTCGTACCCAGGTCCGCGGCGCGCAGCTTCTCGCAAAGCTCCAGAGCCCAGGCGCGATTGAGCGTGAACACGTCATCAGCGAAGAACACATCATGGACCCCGCGTACTTCCGCCAGGGCCCTGAGCTCAGCGATGATGTTATCGACACTGCGATAGTGGCGCTTGCCCTGCCAGAAGGCCGAAGCGCTGCAGAAGCTGCAGCGATAGGGACAGCTCCCGATGGCGGTCAGCATCGTCGGACGGTCGCGATAGCGACTCTCGGGGAAGAGGTCCCGGTCGGCCCAGGGCAGAGCATCCGGATCGCCCAGAGGCTGCGCCTGGTTGCCGCAGACGGCCTTGCCCAGGCGATAGTACAGGCCGGAGATCGACTCCGCGTCGACTGTGCCGCGCCTGATGATCTGCTCCGTGAGCGCGGGGAAGCTCTTCTCCCCTGGTCCGGCGATCACATAGTCAGCACGGGAGTTGCGCAGGCATTCCCCGGGCAGGATGCTGGGATGGATCCCTCCGACCACGACCGTGCTTTCGGGAAGCACTTCCTTGCAGACCTCGACGATCTCTTGAGTCGCCGGCCAGGTCTCTGTGGTGGAAGACACCCCGATGACCTTCGGCTTGTCGAATTCGAGTACGCCACGCAGACGCGTCAGGTTCAGACCGCTTAAGTTGAAATCGATCGCGGTCGTCGAAAAGCCTGCCTGCTTGCAGCAAGCGCCGATCAGCGCCAGGCCGAGCGGTGGAGAGAGCTGTGCATGCAGTGAGCGCACGCTCAGCGGTGCGGCGATCAGCAGGACGTCTGTCACCGCAAGATCGCCTCTTCAGCAGCTTCTGCCTGAGCGATGCACTGCTTAACAAGATGAGACATGCGACTTACTCTTCTTTCAACCTGGTCGCAGCTCGAGTCCAGTCCCGAGAAACGCCAGGCGCTCTGACCGACGTTTTCACTATAGAGCTTCGATAAGTTGATGTTATGAACATTCCGCAGGCGGCAGGATTTTCAAGACAAGCGCGCGTATCGATGCCTGGTGTATAAGTATTGTTGATCGTATTGATATTAGATACCTATAAGAGAGTGAACCGGGCGTGTACAAAGTACACGCCCGGTCACAATGCAAGCAACAGGTTGTCAGTTACTGCTGACTGCCTCGTCAGCGACACACTGCCGATAGGCAGCGATACGCTCCTGGAGTAAGCTTTTCACGAAGGGCATCGCCCGTCCGTAGGCGGTTTGTTGAGCCGTGATCGAACGGATGCCCTCGGCGAGTTCGGGGTCCCCGACGGTCTCCTCGATCCAGTTCGCAAGGTAGTTCAGGTCGATGTAACCCATCTTATCGTTCTGTACTTCGAACGGATTCACAAGGCCTTCGGGGGCGCGCATGAAACCTTCAGCTTCCGGCAGCGAATACATCCGATGCTCGGGAGCTCCCCCCATCATGCTGAAGATAGCTCCTATCAGACTCTGTTCGTAGCCCCATTTGGACAGTCCTGCCTGTGAAACCTCTGGTGAAGGCTCCTCAAGAAGAGGAACCTTCACCTGGATCAACGAGCCGTCAGGCATGATCGCCTGCTCAAGGCGGTGATCGTTTTCTGTCGACAGTATCTCAGTTGGTGCGGGCATTACAGTTTTCCTGCCTTCTCCAGTTTATCGGCGACTTCCTTCAGGCCCAGCTCTTCGAGCGTGGCACGCGTCGGAACACCGTTCTCGTTCCAGCCTTCGAACTTGTAATAGATCTGCTTCCAGTCTTCGACCTTCTGACGATCAAGCTTCTGGCCAGTCAGATCTTTCCAGATCCACTTACCGTCTTCAAGCGCTGGCATGATGTAGGGCATCGCGCTTGGCGGGATCGGCACATCATAGACGTAGTTGCTGTAGACTTCCTTGTCTGCCGTACGACCCTCAAGACACCAGATGGCGCGGTCGAGGTTCCAGATCTTGCGCCCGATCTCCAGGCCCTGCTCGAAGCTGATGTTCTTGCCCGTGACCGCGTTCGAGATACGTGGCTCTGCCTCACCGGTCAGTCCTTTGTTGTCAGGACGATAGGGGTTGTAGAAGTCAGCGTAGGACCAGTCACAGAAGAGCATCGACTGCTTGTAGTAGCGCGTGTAGTGGCGGTGCCAGGCGACCAGCTTCGCGGCTGTCTCGCTGTAGCGACCCTCCGTGCTGTAGTCGAGCATGTTCGGATCATAGTACTTCTCGCCGCCCACCCTGCACATGTCGCTGATATGCTTGGCGATCGCTTCAGCCGTGAAAGGCGGATCGATGCCATAGATATGCGACCAGGTCGGCAGCCAGTACACCACCGGATTGAAGTCGTGCTCGTTAACGTCGCGCTCGCCCATGAGCGAGCCATAGCCCCACTCGAACTCGGTACGGCAGTCATAGTGCTGAGGATAGCCCCAGACATCGCAGGCCAGGTCGCCGGTCGTCGTATCGATGTCGTAGCGTCCGAGCTCCGCTGCTCCCTGAGGCAGCCCCTTGTGCAGGGCGGCGCCGATATCTTCCTTGTTCAGGATCTTCTTCAGGACGGACTCAACGAAGGCCGGAGTTCCGAACTGGCTGAAGTCGAGGTCGGTATCGATCTCCTTGCCTTTGCCAAGGATACCCTTCTTATTGAGGACCTGGAGCCAGGGGAACATCTTGGAGAGCGGATAGACGTTGAAGCCCAGGCGCTGTACCATGTCCGACTCATCGAGAACACCCTGTCCGTCGACCGATGACAGAGCGTAGTCAACGCAGCTCGACCCATTGCTCTTGCCACTGGCGAAGCGCCTGCGGCAGCAGCGGTGACAGGCCATGCAGCCGTAAGGCACAGCGGGCTGATCGGCAGGCGCGAGCGAGGTCGCCATGCCGGGGTTGCCGGGAAACGTCATATTGATGAGGAAGGAATTGGCGACCGGGTGGAGCGCCTCGACCTCCTCAGCCGTGCGATGTCCCGCTGAGAAGTCCTGCGCCCACAGACGCGCGTCCATAAGCGCCTTCATGTCAGCGGGGACGACTTCTCCCGTGCCGATGACCGAGATCGCCTTGAGGTTCTTCGAGCCCCAGACGCCACCGAAACCACCCTGCCCAGCGCCATTACCACCCTCATGGATGAGCGCGCCCAGGGGGGACACCGATTCTCCGATCGGACCGATCGCCAGCACACAGGGGTTCATCGACGACCTGCCGGTGTCACGCCCCTTCTCAAGCGTGTACCAGCCGTTGACCGACGAACCACCGCTCTCACGTACGCGGCGGAAGATCTCTTCCTGGGTTTCATAGGTATCAAGACCCCAGACGCCCGTGGCGTCTTCGATCGTGACTTTATCGTTCTTGATATCGATCCAGCAGGGCTTGTCTGCCTTGCCTTTGATGACGATGCCGTCCCAGCCCGCATACTTGAGCATGCCGGCGAAACGTCCGCCGAAGTTCGAGCGGGTAAACCACTGATGGGGATAGCCCTGCGGGCCGATACCCTGGACTTCGGTACGTCCGGAGGCCGCCGGAGCGATCGTGCCGGAGAGCGGCGAGGTCATGACTGTGACCACGTTCTTCGGGTCAAAGGCGTCAACCGTCGGGTCCTCGCACTCGTCCCAGAAGATCGCGGAGCCAATGCCGTGCCCGCCGCCGTATTCTTTATACTTCTCAGTGTCGATCGTCGATATCTTCTTCGACGTCAGATCGACCCTTAATATCTTTCCCATATAGCCATCGTTTGCCATGGCGTGATTCCTTTCTCGTAGCTCAGCACTCGCGACGCGAGTCACCCTACCTTAGCCTTCGCTTGCCGCGGCTTTCGCTGCAGCTGCCGCTCTCAGCGCGGCGATCTGCTCCACGGACCATCCGCCATCGTCGCCTACGGGGAACCCATAGTCGGCCCACTTGCGGTCGCGCAGGTTGACTTCATAGCCTGTTATGCCGTCTACGGAAGGCACCTCTTCAGAGTACTTGATAGCGTTCATGCCGCAGACTTCCTCGCAGGCATGCTTGCCATCGGGGCCGCCCTTCTCGCTCCAGTAGGGAGTGTTCGCACAAAGATCGCATTTCTGCGCGGCTTTCGTCTGAGGGTTCCACTGCACGCGCGTGGTCTCAAAGGGACAGGCCGCGACGCACTTCTGACAACCGATGCACTTACGGGCGTCGACCGTACGGATATTACCGTTCTTCGTGTCAACGTGATTGGCGCCAGTCGGACAAGCCGCCACGCACTTCGGGTCCTTGCACTGATGGCACTGGACCTGACGCGCGCCCTTGGGATAGGGGGCGAAGGGATCGAAGTCGATCTGGATGCGCGCGAGCTCGTAGCTCGCCTTGCCAAAGTGTACTGACGAGCAGGCGATCATGCAGCTCGTGCAGTTAGCGCACTTCTTGGTGTCGACCAGCAGCGCGCCTTTGGCAGTCGGGTAAGCAACGACGTCATTGGGCAGCATGAACGCCATGACGCCCTGACCGACGAGCAAGGCGCCTGCGCCCACGGCTCCGGTGGTGAACAGGAAGCGCCGGCGTGACATACCTTCCTTGGTGCCGACCTCAGATCCAACAGGAACGTCATAGCCAAGCACCTTCTTGGAGGCTCCCTTGGATTTATGCACCTGGACGGCGTCACTTGATGCCTCTGTCTCAGGTGTGATCACTTTTTCTTCACTCATGGTCGGCCTCCTTCAGTTCCTCATACCAGCCGGGATACTCACGTTTGACGACATCGGTCGACATATAGCCGGAAAGCATCGAATGCAGGCCAGGCCATGCCGAGGGGATGATCGCACCGAAGAACAGATGGGCAAGCAGGAAGAGGGCGATCAGTATCGCTGAGGCGTCATGGACGATGAACGTCGCGCGCATCAGCCCTCCGGGGATCGAATGGATCACGTGCGCGAGCACTTTGACGATACCGGTGATCACGAGCAGCGCCGCGGAAAGGACCGCAACGATGAAAGCCAGCTTCTCTGACTCGAAGTACTTCTTCTCAGGCGGCATCTGAGCGTTCTTGAAGCCCATCATGTACCCATAGTGCTGGGCCGTGTAGGACAGGAAGTCCTTCGTGGGCAGATGACCTTTGAGTCTCCAGGATGAGATGACGGTGTTTCCCAGATAGTAGAAGGTTCCGAACAGGAAGAAGAACGCCGCAACCGCATGCAGGTTCATCACCAGCCAGGTCTGATGACCAGCACCGACCAGCGCCTTGGTGAACCAGAGCCCCAGGAGGACGCCGGTCACGATCAACGCTACGGTCCCCAAAGCATGGGTCCAGTGCGAGAGCCGGGCGCCGCCATCGTGGCGCAGCACCTGATCGCCGTCGATCGTGGATTCTTGACGTTTCGTGCGCGCAGCGACCAGCAGACCCATGAAGGGCGCCAGCAGCAGAAGTGGCCACACGATGTTAAAGAGGAGATGACCGGTGTTTGTCGCTATGACCGCAGCCACGATTCCTGCGATCATAAGCACTACGAACAAACACACAGTCCGGACAGGATGAGACATACGCCTAACCCCACTTTCAACCTGGTCGCCGCCCGGGCCCAGTCCCGAGATGCGCCAGGCAACTAGATGGACGTACTCACTATAGGGCCTGGCTAAGAAGGCACCTGGTATATTCCGCAAACGGTTGGATTTTCTAGTTAAATGTTTATCTTATGACTGGACATATAAGAATCGTGAATCGATTTGACTCTTATTGCTTGACAGTGAAACTTCGTTATCTTCGAACGAACGACCCGTCACACCTTGTCAAGGGATAAGCCAGGCGCGCACGAAGTGCACGCCTGGCCACGCTATCAGCAGCAGACATCAGCTACTACTGACTGCCTCCGCCTTTACATCAGCAACGCACTGCCGGTAGGCAGCGACCCGTTCCTGCAGGAGACTTTTCACAAACGGAAGGACTTTGCCGAAAGCCTCTTCTTGCGAAAGAAGCTCCCGGATGCCGTCAGCCAACTCATGATCGCCAACGGTCTCCTCCAACCAGGATGCCAATAAGGGAAGGTCGATATAGGTGAACCCCTTCTGCTGGACTTGGTCGAAGTCGATCAAAGGAACAAGTTCCACACTCGCCTCGATCTCAGGGACCGAGTATACCCAGATCGGATTCGTCCCACCCATCTGGCTCATGCTGGTGATGGTGAACCTTTGCTCGAAGCCATACTCCCGCAGGCCTTTATGAGCGAGTTCGATCGAAGGTTCCGCAAGTATAGGCACCTTCAATTCCAGCATCGTGCCATCAGGGACCTGTGTTTCCTCAAGACGATAGCCCTCTTCTTCTGATATGACTCTGACCGGAGCATCCATCACAGCTTACCAGCCTTCTGGAGAGCGTCAGCCATGAAACCAAGGTCAAGCTTCTCAAGAGTCTCGCGCGTCGGAACGCCGTTCTCATTCCAGCCTTCCAGCTTGTAGAATCTCTGCTTCCACTCTTCGACCTTAGCGTCGTCGAGCATACGATCAGAAACGTTCTGGAATCTCCACTCACCATCGACGAACGCGGGCATGACGTAGGGTACGCCGCCCTTCACAGGTGTTTTATAGGCATACGGAGCGAACTTCTCCAAGCTGCAGGTCCGTCCCTGCAGGCACCAGATCGCACGATCGAAGTTCCATATCCTGCGTCCGATCTCCATGCCAGCCAGGAAGTCTTCATCTTTGCCCGTGACAGCCTGGACGATACGAGGCTCTATCTCTCCCGTCAGACCCACGTTGCCCTCGCGATACGGGTTGAAGATATCAGCATACGCCCAATCGCAGAAAAGCAAAGACTGTTTATAGTAGCGGGTGTAGTGACGATGCCAGGCAACGAGCTTCGCCATCGACTCAGAGTACATCCCCTCGTCGCTGTAATCAACGACCTTGGGATCTCCGTCGTAGGGCTTGATGACCTTTGCGACAACGTTGGCATACTCCTCCGCCGTATAAGAAGGCTTGCCGCCCATAAGAGCTGCGAGACTGGGCGTCCAGTACACATGAGCATTGAAGTCATGCTCATTGATGTCACGATCCCCCATCAGGGTGCCGTAGCCCCACTCCATCTCTGTCCGCGCGTCATAGTGCCGGGGATAGCCCCAGTACTGAAGCGCCAGGATGCCGGAGGTGGTGTCCTCTTCATAGCGACCAAGCGCTTTCGCGCCCTGGGCAAGACCCATGCTCAGATACTTACCGATGTCCTTCTTGTGGACCATCTTATCGATCAGGATCTTGATGAGCTCTGCAGTGCCCCACAGTTCTTCGATCGGCAGATCGCTGTCGATCTCTTTGCCCGGCCCCAGGATCCCCATCTTAGCGAGGGTACGCAGCCAGGGAAGCATCGGCATGAACACATATACATTCACGCCGGCGCGCTGAGCCACCTCTGAGGCGTCAAGAGTGACTGAAGTGACGGCGCCATGGACTTCTTTATCGCCCGAGCTGATGAACGCGAAGTCGACACAACTTGAACCGTTGCTCCTGCCGCTCGCATAACGGCGGCGACAGCACTTATGACATGCCAGGCAGCCATAAGGTACAGAAGCTTCGTTCTGCGGTCCGAAGAGCGCGCCTCCGCCGGCGCCGGGCACTTCTGAGAACATCCCTGTTCCGCTGGGGATCGGTTTATCCTCATTGCCGATCACCGCATACTGCTGTGCCCACAGCCGTGTATCCATAAGTGCCTTCATATCAGTCGGCTTGACCGAGCCGGTACCGATGACGCTGATCGCCTTGAGGTTCTTCGATCCGAAGACGCCGCCGAAGCCACCCTGTCCCGAACCGTTGCCACCCTCGTTGATAAGAGCAGCTGTCGGTGAGCCGGTCTCACCTATCGGGCCGATCGCCAACACGGAGGGGTTAGACGTGGTATCGCCGCTATCGCGCCCTTTCTCAAGGGTAGTCCAACCGTTTTTCATCGCGCCTGAGCTTTCGCGCACACGACGCCATATCTCTTCCTGAGTCTCATAGGTATCAAGACCCCAGATGCCTTTGGCACTTCGAAGAGTGACCTTGTCGTTACGGATGTCGAGCCAGACCGGTTCCTTTGCCTTGCCTTTGATCACGATGCCATCCCAACCGGCATACTTAAGCATGCCGGAGAAACGACCTCCGAAGTTAGAGCGGGTGAACCAGTTGATCGGATAACCCTGTAATCCGATGCCTTGCACTTCGGTACGTCCTGATGCCGCAGGAGCGATCGTGCCGGAGAGCGGCGAGGTCATGAGCGTGACGACGTTCTTCGGATCATCGCCCTCGACCGTCGGATCTTCACACTCATCCCAGAAGACCGCGGTGCCTATACCGTGCCCGCCGCCGTATTTCTTATACTTCGAAGTGTCGATCGTCGAGATCTCACCCGACGTCAGATCGACCCTTATTATCTTTCCCATATAGCCATCATTTGCCATGGCGGTTTCCTTTCTTTTTGCTTCCGATTACCAACGAGGGCTTTAACCCTCTGCCGCCGGCTTAGCTGCGGGGACCAAACCCTTCGCAACAAGCTGCTCATAGGTGAACTCACCATCATCGCCAGCGGGGAAACCCATCCATTTCGCCCACATATCGGTCGTGCGCAGATTGACTTCATAGTCTGCGACGCCGTCCTCTTTGGGCTTTTCGCTGTACTTGATCGCGTGCATCGGGCAGACTTCCTCGCAGGCATGCTTGCCATCAGGTCCACCCTTCTCGCTCCAGTACTTGCTGGTGGCGCAGAGATCGCACTTCTGCGCGTTCTTTGTCTTCGGATCCCACTGGATGCGCGAAGTCTCGAAGGGACAAGCCGCGACGCACTTCTGGCAACCGATGCACTTACGAGCGTCGACGGTGCGGATATTGCCATTGGCGGTGTCAACGTGGTTGGCGCCGGTCGGGCAGACTGCCACGCACTTCGGATCCTTGCACTGATGGCACTGCGCCTGGCGCGCGCCGTTCGGATACTGGGCGAAGGGATCGAAGATGATCTGGATACGCGAGAGCGCAAGACTCGCCTCGCCATAGTGAACGGACGAACAGGCGAGCATGCAGCTCGTGCAGTTCGCGCATTTCTTGGTGTCGACCAACAGCGCGCCTTTGGCGGTCGGATACGCGACCACGTTATTGGGGAGCGCGAACGCAAGTACGCCCTGACCGACCAACAGTGCTCCGGCGCCTACGGTGCCCGTGGTAAACAGGAAACGCCGACGGGTCATGCCTTCTTGAGCGCCGACTTCTGTTCCTATCGGGACTTCATAGCCGAGAACCTTCTTAGTAGCTCCTTCAGCTTTATGTACCTGAACGGCGTCAATCGAAGCCTCTGCCTCAGGTGTGATCACTTTTTCTTCACTCATTATCGGCCTCCTTCAGTTCTTCATACCAGCCGGGATAATCCTTCTTAACAACATCGAGCGACATATAGCCAGAAAGCATCGAGTGCAGACCAGGCCATGCTGAGGGTATGACAGCGCCGAAGAACAGATGAGCGAGCAGGAAGAGGGTTATGAGTATCGCGGATGCGTCATGGACGATGAACGTCACCTGCATCAGTGCGCCGGGGATCCCATGGATCACATGGGCAAGTACTTTGATGATGCCGGTGATCACCAGCAGGGCGGCAGAAAAGACTGCGATCACAAAGGCGATCTTCTCAGATTCGAAGAACTTCTTTTCCGGCGGCATCGAATACTTCTTGACGCCCAACATATGTCCGTAGTGCTGTATCGAGTACTTCAGGAAGTTCTTCGTTGGCAGATGGCCTTTGAGTCTCCAGGAAGAGATGACGGTGTTTCCCGCATAGTAGAAGGTCCCGAAGAGGAAGAACCAGGCTGCTACCGCGTGCAGGTTCATCACCAACCAGGTCTGCTGTCCGGCACCGAGCAATGAGGCTCCCAGCAGAATGCCGGTCACGATCAACGCAACGGTTCCGAGAGCGTGGGTCCAGTGTGACAAGCGCGCGGCGCCATCATGGCGTAGCACCTGGTCGCCATCGATAACCGATTCATGACGCTTTGTGCGTCCTGCGACCAGCAGACCCAGAAAGGGCGCCAGCAGCAATAATGGCCAGGCGACATCGAAGAGGAGATGACCGGTGTTCGTCGCAACGATCGCGGCAACGATACCTGCGATCAGGAACAAAACGAACGAACACGTGGTCCGGACAGGATGAGACATAAGCCTTACCCCACTTTCAACCTGGCCGCCACCCGGGCCCAGTCCCGAGATACGCCAGGTAACTAGATGAACTTATCCACTATAGCGGCCGTAAGGATCGTATAAAGAAACGTTCTACGAACGGTTGGATTTTCCAGATAAACGCCTATGCAAGAGCAACAAATGATAAATTTATTCGATATGTTGCATACGAGAATCTTGCCAGACCGATCTTCACTGCTCCCAGGCTTCTGACCAGCCGTAGCACTATCAAAAGTAAGCCGGGCGTACACTTCGTGCACGCCCGGCAACGTTGCAAGCAGCAAAAGCATCAGTTACTGCTGGATCGCCTCATCAGCAGCTTCTGCGTCAGTGAGGCATTGCCTAAACGCAGCGATGCGACTCTGGAGCAGACTCTTCACAAAGGGCAGTACTTTGCCATAGGTATCTTCCTGGGACAGAAGGTCTCGAACAGCGTCAGCAAGCTCGGTGTCGGTGAGAACCTCCTCGACCCAGCGCGCGAGCAGTTTGAAATCGACATAGCCGATCATGTCCTGCTTCGTGTTGACGAAATCCATGCTGTCAACGCTTTTCAGGAAGAACTCGACTTCCCGCAGGCTGTACAGCGTCCGGCCAGCAGAGCCCGCCATCGGGGTGATCATCGCTCCGTTGATCGCCTGCTCGGAGCCATACTCCTGCAAGCCTTTCTCAGAGAGCTCCTGTGAAGGTGCCGAGAGCTTCGGCACCTTCAACTCGATCAACACCCCATCAGGCATCTGTGCCTGTTCAAGACGATAGCTCTCTTCTTCGGAGAGTACGGTTGTTGGTGCAGCCATCAAGATAACTTCCCTGCTTTCTGAAGAGCGTCAGCGACGTTCTTCAGGTCAAGCTTCTCAAGCGTCTCACGAGTGGGAACACCGTTCGTGTCCCAGCCTTCAAGCTTGTAGAACTTCTGCTTCCAGCCGTTGAACTTCTCGCGGTCAAGAACGCGGCCTGCCACACTCTTGAACTTCCACTCTCCGTCATCAAAGACCGGCATCACATAGGGCATCTCATAGGAGGTGTAGCCCGGAACCGCCGGCTGCTTGTAGTTGTACTCAGTGAACTCTTCCATCTCCGCGGTACGCCCCTGCAGGCACCAGATGGCGCGGTCGAAGGTCCAGATCTTATAGCCCAGCTTCAACCCGTCCTCATAGGAGATCTTCTCACCCGTGACCGCGTTACAGATGCGCGGCTCTATCTCGCCGGTGATGCCGACCCAGTCATCCGTGTAGGGATTGAGGATGTCGGAATAGGACCAGTCGCAGAAGAGCATCGACTGCTTGTAGTAGCGGGTATAGTGACGGTGCCAGGCGACCAGCTTGGCCATGGAGTCCGAGTAGATGCCCTCATCACTGTAGTCGACCATCTTCGGATCAGCCCAGGGGCCGCCCTTCGACTCCATCGCCTTCGCAAGCTGCTCAGCGGTGTAGGGAGGCTGACCACCCATCAGAGCGGCGCCGCTGGGCGTCCAGAACACGAGGCCGTTGAGGTCGTGCTCATTGCAGTCACGATCCCCGATCAGCGAGGCATAGCCCCACTCGACTTCGGTGCGCGCGTCATAGTGCTGCGGATATCCCCAGGCCTGTATCGGCAGGATGCCGGAAGCCGTATCTTCCTTATAACGACCCATCGCATCAGCGCCCTGAGCCAGGCCCATATGGAGATACTTGCCGATGTCTTCCTGCTTCTCGATCTTGGTCATCAACGCCTGGGAGAGCTCAGCCGTACCCCAGTGCTTCTCAACCTCAAGGTCGGTATCGACCGCCTTACCCGGGCCAAGAAGACCCTGCTTCGCAAGGGCGCGCAACCAGAGCAGCGTCCCCTCAAGCTGATATACGTTGAATCCACGACGCTGAGCCATGTCAGTCGCGTCCAGCGTGTTCTGGGTTATCTCACCATGGACTTCGGTATCCGCGAAGCTGATGAAGAAGAAGTCCACGCAGTCTGAAGCGTTCGCGATACCGCTCTTCCAGCGCCGGCGACAACACTTATGACAGGCGGTGCAGCCATACGGCCCGCTCTCCTGCCGCTTGGGCCCAAAGGCGCCACCGGAACCGGCTTTTCCGCTGAACATGCTGCCGCCGCCCTTCATGGGCTCATCAGGATGGCCGTTCGGACCGAACTGCTGAGACCACAGGCGGGTATCGACCAGCGCTTTCATGTCAGCCGGCGCGACTTCACCCGTACCGATGACGCTGACCGCCTTGAGGTTCTTCGACCCGAAGACCGCGCCGAAGCCACCCTGGCCGGCGCCGTTGCCGCCCTCGTGGACCAGGCAGGCCATCGGCGAAAGCGTCTCGCCGATCGGGCCGATCGCAAGCACCGTAGGATCGAAGGTCGTCGATCCGGTATCGCGACCCTTCTCAAGCGTGTACCAGCCGTTCTCGTAAGTCCCGGCTGTCTCGCGCACGCGACGCCAGATCTCTTCCTGGGTCTCATAGGTGTCAAGACCCCAGATGCCTTTAGCGCTCTGGATCGTGACCTTGTCGTTGCGGATATCAAGCCAGCAGGGCTCCTTGGCCTTGCCCTTGATGACGATGCCGTCCCACCCAGCGAATTTCAGCATGCTGGAGAAGCGACCACCGAAGTTCGAGCGGGTGAACCAGTTGATCGGGTATCCGATCGCGCCGATACCCTGCAACTCGGTGCGCCCAGATGCCGCCGGAGCGACCGTACCGGAGAGCGGCGAGGTCATGAGCGTGACGACGTTCTTCGGGTCAAGACCCGAGACCGCCGGGTTCTCGCACTCATCGAAGAAGACCGCGGTGCCCATGCCGTGCCCGCCACCGTATTTCTTATACTTCGAGGTGTCGATCGTCGAGATCTTACCCGACGTCAGATCGACCCTCAAGATCTTTCCCATATAGCCATCGTTTGCCATGGCAGTTTCCTTTCTTTATGCTCTCAGAGACTTCGAAGATACCGGACCTTGACCTTAGCCAGCGACCTCGGCGGCTAAGTCGGTGCCTGAGATCGATTTCATCTGCTCGACCGTGAATTCTCCGTTGTCTCCTGCCGGGAAGCCCAGCTGCTTTGCCCACAGATCAGTGTTACGCAGATTGACTTCGTAGTCTGCGACCCTGTCTTCTTTGGGCTTATCGCTGTACTTGATCGCGTGCATCGGGCAGATCTCCTCACAGGCATGCTTGCCATCGGGGCCGCCCTTCTCGCTCCAGTACTTACTGGTGGCACAGAGATCGCATTTCTGCGCGTTCTTCGTGCGGGGGTCCCACTGCATACGAGAAGTCTCGAAGGGACAGGCCGCAACGCACTTCTGGCAACCGATGCACTTGCGGGCATCGACCGTACGGACGTTGCCGTTTTTCGTGTCAACACGGTTGGCGCCAGTCGGGCAGGCCGCGACGCACTTCGGATCCTTGCACTGGTGGCACTGCGCCTGGCGCGCGCCCTGTGGATACGGGGCGAAAGGATCGAAGATGATCTGGATGCGTGAGAGCGAAAGGCTCGCCTTGCCATAATGCACTGACGAGCAGGCGAGCATGCAGCTCGTGCAGTTCGCGCACTTCTTGGTATCGACCAGCAGCGCGCCGTTGGCGGTCGGGTAAGCGACGACATCGTTGGGCAGCGCGAACGCAAGCACTCCCTGGCCGACGAGCAGTGCGCCTGCGCCCACGGCTCCGGTGGTGAACAGGAAACGCCGGCGTGACATGCCTTCCTTGGTGCCTACCTCAGATCCAACAGGAACGTCATAGCCAAGGACCTTCTTGGAAGCGCCTTCGGCTTTGTGCACCTTGACGGCGGCTTCAACTTTCTCTTCACTCATGGTCGGCCTCCTTCAGTTCTTCATACCAGCCAGGATGATGCTTCTTGACGACATCGAGCGACATATAGCCGGAAAGCATCGAGTGCAGACCGGGCCATGCCGAGGGGATGATGACGCCGAAGAACAGATGGGCGAGCAGGAAGAGGGTGATCAGTATCGCTGAAGCGTCATGGACGATGAACGTCGCGCGCATCAGGCCGCCGGGCATCCCGTGGAGCACATGCGCGAGCACCTTGACGATACCGGTGACTACGAGCAGCGCCGCGGAAAGCACGGCGACCACGAAGGCCAGTTTCTCTGACTCGAAGTACTTCTTCTCAGGCGGCATCTTGGAGCTCTTGAAGCCCATCATATGCCCATAGTGCTGGACCGTGTAGGACAGGAAGTCCTTCGTGGGCAGATGACCTTTGAGCCTCCAGGAGGAGACGACGGTGTTTCCCACATAATAGAAGGTCCCGAAGAGGAAGAACCCGGCTGCCACGCAGTGCAGGTTCATCATCAGCCAGGTCTGTTGTCCAGCCCCGACCAGCGCCTTGGTGAACCAGAGCCCCAGAAGGACGCCGGTCACGATCAACGCCGCTGTCCCCAGCGCATGGGTCCAGTGCGAGAGCCGGGCGCCGCCATCGTGGCGCAGCACCTGGTTTCCTTCGATCGTGGATTCGTGACGCTTCGTACGTCCTGCGACCAGCAGGCCCAGGAAGGGCGCCAGCAGCAGAAGTGGCCACGCGACATTGAAGAGGAGATGACCGGTGTTTGTCGCTACGACCGCAGCCACGATACCTGCGATCATGATCGATACGAACAAACACGTAGTCCGGACAGGATGAGACATACGCCTTACCCCACTTTCAACCTGGTCGCCGCCCAGGCCCAGTCCCAGGGAGCGCCAAGCAACTAGATGGACGTACTCACTGTATGACTTGTCAAGTTTTTGTAAGAAACACTCCGACGAACGGTCGCTCTTTCACGTTCAGTACATCCGGTGCGGCGTCTCGCACCGGATAGTCTTAACGCCCTGTGTGAAATCTCTTCACACTTCGGCGCTCGCCTGCTCGACGAGATCCACCAGGATCTCCGGCGCGTTCAGGCCGTCGATCAGCGGCAGCGCGGTATAAGGCGCGGCGTCGATCGTCGCCCCGGGCGCGGCTCCCACCGCCAGTCTGCCCGCCACGGCGACCACGCGCCCGTTATCCTTGCCCGCGACGTCTTCGATATCCGTTGCGGTCACGATGGCCGGGATCCGGGGATCGCGCACGCCTTCTAGCAC
>Ga0209629_10001272_pt1 | contig 15656 bp, 12 predicted proteins | sample TergutCu122P5_FD_187286 | JGI IMG/M metagenome (GOLD analysis project Ga0209629, IMG submission 187286) | Cubitermes ugandensis P5 segment gut microbial communities from Kakamega Forest, Kenya - Cu122 P5 (SPAdes) (version 2) | ecosystem: Host-associated > Arthropoda: Insects > Digestive system...
GGGGGGGGGGGGGGTGTACGATACAACCAATATGTCGTAGTCCTATTTCACTGCTGATCCCATTTTCTAAAATATTGGAAAGATTGTTGTTTAATGGATTATTTCAACATTTAAAAGCAAATAAGATCTGGAAATGTGAACAATACGGCTTTAGGAAAGGGTATAATATTGACAATGAAGTTTTTACGCTAACAAATAACATACTAACTGCTCTAAATGCATGCAGACAGACAGCAGACATTCTTTACAATTAGCTAGTGTGTTCAATTGTGTAAACCATGATTTTCTTCTAGACAAATTAACATACTATTGTACCTGTAACACAACTACTCTTTGGTTTAAAACTTGTTTGAAAAAACAGAAAACAAGAAGTTGAAATACTGCACAATAAGCAGGGCAAATTCCTTACAAATTGGAGAAAAATAAAATGTGGCATCCCCCAAGGTTCAATTTTGGAGCCATTATTATTTCTCCTTTATACAAATGATCTTCCATTTGGTATAAACTCTGCTTCCAGATCAATACTATATGCAGATAATACAAGCAAATTTCTTTTAGGTAAATGTATACATGATCTGCAAATAAAGTCTGCAACCATACTGAATTCTCTGAGTAAATGATTTACAATTAATGGGCTTTCATTAAACTTATATAAAACAAAAGTAATGAAATTTGACTCAAATCACTTACAAATGCACCACTCCAACTTTGTTATAAAGATACACTTATAAAGGAAGATATTAAATTTCTTAGGTTAGAAATAGCAAAACACGTAGATTGAAAGAAACATATTATGCACACTTTGCCAAAACTAAGTACTGCATGCTACGCAATTAGATATATTTTGCATTGTAGTAACACTGAAACACTCAAAATATCATTTTAATATAATTTATCAAGCATATTTTAATTCCATAATGAAGTATGGTATAGCTTTCTGGGGTAATTCAAGAGCTATTATTAAAGTTTTCAAATTGCAGAAGAAAGCTCTTAGAATTACGATGAGGATTAATTCCTGAAGCTCATGCAGACCAGTTTTTCAGATATTCACAGTACTGATGGTACCATCTCATTATATATTGCCCTTAATTACTTTTCTGGCTTATGATTTGGAATATTTTACTTTTAATAATACAATCTATAATAAACATACAAGGAGAATACTATGCCTTCATATGCCATGAAAAAATGTGGCATTATATAAAAACGGTACTTATTATGCAAATATTAAGATCTTTAACAGCTTACCCAAATATATGACTGACACTGAAAGACAAGAAACAATTTGTAGAGTTACTAAGAATTTTTATAAATTACCTATCATTTTATTCTTTAAACGAATTCATGGATTACTGCTGTGAATTAAATGTAGAAGCTATGTTATGAAACAAAATGCAACAGACATCATAGGGATTGTTGTCTATAATGTTTATTGTACATCTACATGCATATTAAGACTTTGTCACGTAACTGATTTATCAAGGACGCTTACTATGCGGGGAGTTAACCATATAAGTTTACTAATGACCAGTGAAAAACAAGAAATGTGGTAATATATTGACCTGTGTAACTGTTTATTTACACTATTTAATGATTAAATCTGAGCTATCCATTCTTGTGTATTTTATGTAGACTGAGTTTACAATGACTATTTTATATAATCTGTATTATACTACATTACATTACACCACATTATATCGGAATTTGGCCATATATTCCTATTTATGTCGTGCGATTTTCGCGTGTGTTTCTGTATGACACAATTGCTGTGGAATCATATATTTTTCATGTCCTACTCCGTACGGGCTATATGATGGATTTATGAAACGTACGTAATGCAAATGTGAATGTAACATAACCTATTTGAATAGAAGGTGAATGGCCTTCACAGTACAGTCGTCGAGTGCTAAGGAAATATATATCGCGATAAATCTATTCAAGTACTTACACCTTCTTAGTGGCGGGGAATCTGTAACACTGTTCCTTTAACTTATTACAGTAGTTTACACATGTCGGTACAGAACAATTCAACCTTTTTCGCACCATCCTTTCGTACGATACCAAAGAGAATATTTGTTTCCGGTTGGTGATAAGCACAGATTATACATGTGATTAGTAAATCGAACATCTCGATTTTTTCTTACGATCTGTAGCATGGATACGAAGATGTACCGATAAGTACTATCGGATAACTCGAATTTTTAAGTAGCAGCTGAATGCATTTATGATTTACCACATTACAGGATGTGTCCAAATATGTTTATTGAAGTACTCGTTTGATACGGCTTACACATAGCCTCCTGTGACACGAAATCAAAACGTAGTCTGCGTAGTGTCACCGTTCTAAAAACGCGCACTTTTCTCAAACAGAAGCCAGTAAGAACGCCATTTAGGGTTCTTGTGGGCAGGCACAATGGCCATTCTCTTCCCTACCATATACAAATTGGGACTATGTCTCCTACGTTCCCTCCATTCTAGCCGGATGTCATAAACATGGAAAAGAGGGTTGTTGGCTAGCTGCAAAAATGGTCATTCATTTCGCTCTAGTGCCATTAAACACACTATGTTCCTCCACGCCTCCTATACGTAACCAGAGCACAATGTCCAACACAACGTTAAGCTACACAATTCCATCATTTCGTTATTATATGTACAGAAATAAAAGTACACTCACTACAATTTGCAAAAACGCGCATGTATTTACTATGATTATGGAAAGGTACATGACAGAACAAGACAGGCAATGTATGTACAACGTAACATTAAGGCGCACTCATGCAACCTTTGTTGCAGTGGATACACAGTTTTACATATTCTGAGAGTAGCCTTAGGCATGCAGCATGCAATGTGCATATGCATATTGTCATCTGTGGCCTGCCTGCTTCTACAACATTTTTCCATGTAATCTGATAAACGACGCGATTTTCGAAAAAATAGAAAGTTACTGAACATAAAACGTGTTTTCATTTTCTCTACAACGTTTGTCTGAAACATTTCTCATTCTAGGAAGAGAGGAAACAGAAATTATCAAAAGTGTATATTGGCCTTCATGTAAAGTACCACTTATTTTTGTCAAATTTTGATTAAACTTGAATTTCCTCAACAGAGCTTTGAAAAATACTCAAACATCCAGTTGCATGAATATCCGTCCAGTGGGAGCCCAGTTGTTTCATGTAGACAGACAGATGGAGGGACAAAAAAAAACTAATAGTTGCATTTTGCAATTTGGCGAATGCACCTAAAAATGCAGTCAACAGGAAAATGTGTTGTTGCAGTACACTTTCTCACAATTCAACCAGTGGTGTACCGAGGGTGCTGTTTGCTCCAGCACCATAGGAACTGGCTGGTTATTATTTATACACTCTAGCAGCTTTACTAAGAGTTTCAAAAAAAGGCACCTCTTCACCTACTCCACTTATGTTAAATTTTAACCCATCTTTCCATGTGATATAAATGCCATGGCCCAATTCTGATTTTGCAGCCTGATTTTGATTATATTTGGCATGGCACATCTTACAGTCATACTAACACTACTGAGATATTTTCAATTCTCTTTCATTATTTTCTAATGATTTGTGGCTGCCACAGACAGGCACATACATTCATTCATTCATTCATTATTCCAGAGATCCAACAAAGTGACTATACAACATGTCATTAAAAAGACAATAGGCACAGTAACGAGTCATGACAAATAAAACACAAATAATAATTTTATAAATACAATACATAAATAAGACATGAAGTTTATACTACAAAATGAGATCAGATCATAGTATACAATCAATGAATACTGATACAATGTACCATAAGACAAAACCTCAAAACTAATGCTAAAATAATACGCAATTTTTGTAATGCAATACATAATTCATGATTGATTAAAATAATCTTCCAATGTATAAAATGAATAAGTGAACAAAAAACTGTTGTAGAGCAAGTTTAAACTTTAAAGTTTATCAGTGACATTCTTACTCTCCATGGGTAAACTGTTAAATAGATTTTTATCCCTGAGTAATAAGCTCCCTTTTGATATACAGTTAAGTTTGCTTGGGGAGGGTATAAATTATTTCTTTGTCTAGTGTCAATATTATGATTCTCAATGTTTGTTGAGAAAAGGTTATTGTTTTGAACTACAAATATCAGTAAAGATAATACATATTGTGTTGTCAGAGGTGAAATTTTTAATTTCTTAAATAATTTCTACATGAAACTCTATTCCCACATCCTTCCATAATTCTAGTTGCATTTTTTGCATGATAAAAATTGTGGAACTAAGTGAAAACTTTCCCCAGAATATAATTCCCTAACTCATAGCCGAGTGAAAAAAAGCACGATAGCTTATTTTCAATGCCGAGGCAGATATGTACGTTTTAACATTTCTAATTATACAGTAAGCTGTACTCAATTTTTTCATGAGTAAATCAATATTATTCCACGACAATGTACAATCCATCGTTAAGCCCAGGAATTTAGTGTAGGAGCTATTGGTGATTAAAATATTGTTAAAGCCAATTTTTAAGTTAATTGACATATTTTTCTTAGTAGCAAAATGTATATAATTTGTTTCATTAAAATTTAGAGATAATGGGTTGGTTATGAACCATTCATTTCAAGTTGCATAGACTATGTGAATGATGTTCTTGAAATCTATTAAATTAGAATTAGCATATAAGATCTTTGTATCATCAGCAAAGTTATATGCGCTTAAGTTTTATTATCATGGGCAAGTCATTTACTTATAGAAGCAAAAGTAGAGGTCCCAGAACAGAGCCTTGTGGGACTCCATGTCTAACTTTGACCCAGCTTGAAACTTTATTATTGTTATATGTGTCATTATACATTGCTGTTCTAAAATACCTGTCATCCAGATGAGATTGATAAAGTGCATGATCCTTGCCATTGATTCCACAAAAATTCAATTTAGATAGTAGGATACCATGATCGACACAATCAAACGCTTTCTCCAGATTACAGAAAATACCTCCCACTAGTAGGTTATTGTTCATAGCGTTTAAAATCTCAGTTGTTAATTTATAAATTGCATTATCTGTCTTCAATCCTCTTCTCTTATTACAAAATGAACCCTCAGTTATCTGATCTAACGGGCAGAAGGTTCCGTCAAAAAAGCTGTTATTTGGGTTTGCTAACTTCCCTTCCTTATAGCCTACTCTACTGATGTAAGTTAGGCAGTCAAATATCCAAACTTAGGTAATGTTTAGCACAAAATCAACACAAATGCAGTCTAAATGCAGTCAAATGTTGATACAGAATGAGAAAATAACCCCTTAACACATATTTTAAGGCCTAATATGTGTTGGGAGCATCCATCACTACAAAATTTGACCTGTGACATAAGCCCAGCCAGGTTCAGGACAGCTTACAGTGCAGCTTTGTAAACGTAATTCTGTACGCTACCTTATTGACCACACAAAGATGCAGTACAATATGTTACTGAACTGTTAAATTCAAGTTCTTACACACAAATAATTATAATTTTCTTTAGTAATTGCTCTGGAGGTACAGAAGTGGCAAACGTCATGATGGATGTGTGCAGGATGTTTGATTACGAGAGTGATGCTGCAGACATCCAAAGCAGTGGAGAAGGGACAAGCTTGAAAAAGAACGAGACTTTTATTGCATGAAGTTTTCCCACTGGTGGTGAGTGATCATCATTCAGAAGATCCTACAGTGTTTCTAATAATCATTGATGGTGGCATCTGTTTTTTTTTTTTTTTTTTTTTTTTTTTTTTTTTTTAATTTTTGTCAAGTCACAAGGGCACATTGTTTAATGCACGGTCATATGATTGAAAGCTGTATGACTGAGAATTCAATGTATATACTTTCGGTTGTACCTAATCATGGGTTCTGTCACATACCCCCTCAAATTGTACTACAGAATCAAGAGCAGACAATATCTGAACAATTCATTCCCTCAGGCTATGAATTTTTATCACAGCCAAGAAGATGGCATTATATCAGAATCAGATTATGGATTTCAGGAATATTTCTAATGAACACAAACATATTAATTTCAACATTGGTCAGGAGATCTCCTAACTGCAACAAGTAAGACTACATTATTTCTGTACTTAAGTACATCTGTTGAGTAGGCTACGAGCCTTCTAACCGAGCGGACGTGTTGATGGTTGCTAGTGCTTATCGACGTACGACCGGTTCTCGAGCTAATGCAAGAAGTAGTGTAGTGCCGTACATAAACACAACTGACTGATACAAGCAACATCGAAAACGTTATCAGCGGGAGATGGACCCAGTTTCGGGCCCATCCACCCACTTTTGTCACAACTTGGTATGCAATGTCAATCATCAAACCATTCACAAATGTTTCTAACACCAACCGATATACAAGGTCAAACTTTACCCATTACCAATCAGATGTCACCAATGTCTCCATCACAATCAGTGAACCACTCAATGCCTCAAATGTACCTCTCACAACCCTTAAATCTATCTTGTTTTCCACCAAATCAAGAGCAATTTCTGAACATGCGACAACCATTTATGGCGCCAGTTCCACACCAAACACATAACCAACAAACCTCAAGGACGACATCCACAAGTGAAGATGAAGAGGACAGCACACACATGGCCCAAGAAATCCCATGGCAAACTGTAAAAGGTATGAAAAGGAAAAAACATAAGACTAGCAAAGATTCCACAAAACAAGACATACCATTTGGTAACAGAAACCATGTCTTAACAGACTCTACAAATGATGATGTGAACACAGGCACCATGGATCTAAAAGCAGCGAAACCTCCCCCTGTATTTGTATAAGGAGTTACCAGTCTCCCTGAGATTCAAGAGGTTAAACGAATTCCTTGACGAGGAAAAATACACCACAAAAAGCACGGCAAATGATACTATTAAATTAAATTGCCAGAGCCCTGACACATATAGAAAATTAGTGAGATACATAAGAGACAATAACATAATCCACCACATTTATCAACCTAAGGAAGAGCGCTCATACCGAGTGGTAATTAAATACCTACACCACTCAGTAGATATACCAGAATTAAAAGAGGAAATATCACAGCATGGACATAAAGTAAGAAATATAATTAACGCTAAACATTGTGTCACCAAAGATCTTTAAACCTATTCTTCATAAATCTGGAATCTTCCGCAAACAACAAAGACATCTACAAAATAAACAGACTGCAAAATAGCGTTATCCAAATAGAGCCACCACGAAGGGGCAAACATTTAGTGCAGTACATGAGATGTCAATTATGCAGACACACTAAATCCTATTGTAATAGGCCATATGTTTGTGTCAAATGCAGTGGTCAACACAGCACAGACAGCTGTAAAAAGAGCAAGACCATGCCGGCAACATGTGTTCTATGTGGAGGCGGCCACCCTGCAAACTACAAAGGTTGTGATTATTATCAAAAACAATATCAAGCCAAATACAACAATAATAGACCCAATGTCACACAAAGTTATACACCAAACTTCAACCAACAACAACCAGCAGTCCCTAGAACTCAGAATAAAACCTATGCATAGGCAATCAGAGGTAACGGACCACTGAATGCTGTTACCAACGAGGAAGAGCCCATGTCCCTACCTCACTTTCTGTGGGAGTTTAAAGCTATGTTCAATCAATTAATCCAACAAAATAACATGGTCCTCAACATACTAACAATGCTAATAAGCAAACTGAATAATGGCTAAATTCCTCTGGACAGCATTATGGAATGCCAACAGCCTCACCCAACACAAGGACAAAATCCAATTATTTCTACAACAAAACAAGACAGCATTCTGCCCATAAGCGAAACTCACTTCACTACGAAGTCTTACTTTAAAATACCACATTATAATATGTACTTCACAAACCATCCTGATGGTACTGTGCATTCGAGCACAGCTGTAATAGTAAAACACCATTAGTCACTATGAGCTACCAAAGTATGAAGAACACTTCCTCCAAGCCACATCAATTCGAGTCAGAACTCTGTCATACAAGTTAACGGTAACTGCAGTGTACTCCTCACCCAAATACAAACTAGAAAGGGATCACTACGAATTATTCTTCAGCACACTGGGTCCAAAATTCATGGGAGGAGGAGACTATAATAGTAAACACACCATTTGGTGATCTCGTATAACTACCACCAAAGGCAGAGAGCTATACAACCTTTTGCAAGAAAAGAATTACTCATACTTAACTACAAGAAACCCAACTTACTTGCCTACGGATCCCAACAAACAAATCGACCTCTTAGATTTCTTTGTCACAAGCGGAATTTCTTCCACGGCTATAGAACCTAGTTATGATTTATCTTCAGACCACTCACCAGTGATAGCGCCAATCAGTACAACCCCCATATACATACAACCCACTCCCAGGTTACACAACTCACGAACCAATTGGAATAACTAAACTTCACGAAGAAATAAATCTTCATACAAGCCTCAAAAGCTGTACTGAAGTAGAGGAAGCTACAAATAATTTTATTAGCCTACTACAAGAGGCAACACAACAAGCTACTCCCACATTAGACTACAAAAAAGATGTTGTGAACATCCCATTGGAAATTACGAAACTGTTGACAGAGAAAAGAAAAGCAATAGCAACATGGCAAAGAAGTCACACCCCATCAGACAAAACTGCTTTCAAAAGGCTAAGCAACCACCTTAAATCCAAACTGAATGCAATGAAGGCAAACTCACTCAAAAATTATATCTACTTTGAGACATTATGACAATTCTATCTGGAAGTCAATTAAATCCACACAAAAACCTACACTAGCATCCCCTCCTTTACGGGTAGATACCAACTCAAGAAAGATGGGCAAAAAGTGACAAAGAAAAAGCAACATATTCACAAAACACCTAGCGGACGTATTCCAACCGCATGCGCAGGAAACCGACAAAGAAATGCTTGAATACCTCGAATCACCAGCACAATCAGTTGAACCCATCAAACTCATCACAAGGAAATAAAAGAATAAATAGGACTCTTAAATGTGAAAAAAGCACCTGGCATGGACTTAATAACTCAGACATCGATACTGGCCTCATAAACTAAAATTAGCAGAGATAATCTTAATACCTCAGCCTGGTAAAGATCCAAAGGAAGTAATATCTTATAGCTCTATAAGCTTATTACCCAACATTGCAAAACTACTAGAAAAATTTATCCTCTGCAGAATTGATCCTGATTTCTCAACCAGCGACTGGATACCCCACCACCAGTTTGGATTTTGTCAAGCCCACTCCACAATCCAGCAGTGCCACCATATAACTCACACCATCCTCAAGGCCTTAAATAATAAGGAATACTGTACATCGGTGTTCTTGGATGTAAGCCAAGCCTTTGATATGGGTCTGGCATCCAGGACTGCTACATAAAATTAAAAAACATCAGCCATCATTCTTCCCACTATTAGAATCATATCTTAGCAATTGACAATTTCGAACGAGGGTAAAAGGAGAGGTTTCTCCTTTGTTTCCTATCAACTCTGGAGTCCCTCAAGGCAGTGTCCTAGGACCCATGCTGTACCTACTGTTTACATCAGACCTCCCACAGGCACCAAACATCACAATAGGAACATTTGCCGATGATACAGTCATCCTGACTTGTCATAATGATATCCATCGAGCCTCCTCCTGCTCCAAGAGTACTTACTTAAACTACAAAGCTGGCTTCAAACATGGAAAATCAAAATCAATGAGTCAAAGTCAACATATCTAACTTTTACATTACAACATGATCCAAGCCCACCAATCTATGTAAATAATGTAGAAATACCTCCAGCTGCAACAGTAAAATATCTAGGGTTGCACTTGGACAATAAATTGAACTGGAAGGATCATATCATCAAGAAATGAAAACAAATGGACCTACGACATAAAGAACTCTATTGGTTACTTGGAAGGAAATCTCACCTATCAGTAGACAATAAACTTCTGCTGTACAAATCCATAATTGCACCTATATGGACATATGGCATTGAATTATGGGGCTGTGCTTGCAAGTCCAATATCGCAGTCATACAGAGATGTCAGTCGAAAATATTAAGAGCAACTGTCGACGCCCCATGGTATGTAACTAATGATATGATTCACAAAGACCTAGGTATTCCAACTGTACAAGAAGTCATCCATAAAAGAAATATCAAGCACTGTACAAACTTAGAATCACACTCCAACCTATTACTTCAACCTCCTCCACGAGATAATGTCATACAAAGACTAAAAAGACGATGGCCAGCTGACCTGTAATACGGTCAATGAGATCTCCTAGCTGGAGGGGACCTCATCACGCTAGTAAGTCTATAAGTTCAATTACCAGCCAGCACATTAGCTTAGAGAATACTTTGTACTCTGATTGCTGATTTAAATAAATAAATAAAAAAGTACATCTGTTTTTACAATCTAATCACTTTTTCCATTGCACTTAGATTACATGACATGTACAGAGACAAAAAGCAATTTTATGTACCAATAAAGCACCCTAACAACTTCCTCCTATGCCACATTTGCACTAGTTTGGGAATATTTATTTACACACTTTTTAACGTGTCAATTTTTATGCAGAAACTGTTCATGGAAAGAAAATGGCCTCTCATGATTGCGCTTCCTCTACACACCATCAAGTTTGAAAAGGTTCAACACTGCACAGGATGCTCTCTCTTTTGGAATGATACATCATCATACCTTCTCATAATGTACAGCTTACATCTCTTACCACAACCTGGTCAATCAATCACTGTTGACTATGTCATATTCTATGTCATCTCCTAACACATAAACAGAAGAAAACATTTTCACACATTGTTCACATGCAAATGGTTTATAACCATAATCCTTGTGACACTCCTTCATGTGTTTCAACATGTTCCCTCTACCACATATGGTCTGGGAACAAACAGGACAACATTTCAAATGCTGTCTGGTACGACATTTTGCTGTTACCGCTCCCTCTTCCTTCTCATTGACTATTATTCGCTGTTCTTCTACCATCTCATCAGTCAGAAGTGTCTGACCACAGATAGTACAAACAGGATGAATACAATACACCTTGCCATGCCTTCTCATATAGTCTGAATTAGCAAATAGTGTGAAACAGACTGGACATCTGTACTCCCTCAGTTTATGACACCTCTGGTGTTTTCGTAAGGAGGCCTTGAAATAGTATCCTTTACCACAGGTAACACATCGGAATTTTCTATCGGTGTGAATAAGCCGATGTTCCCTCAGTTTGTCAGCAGAAATAAAGCACTTCCCACAGGTAGCACAATTAAAGGGTTTCTCACCAGTATGTGTCCGCATGTGAAGCTTCAGGCTGAAAGGAGTATATATAATTTTCCCGCACACCTCACAAATCAGCTTTGTATCTGCAGAGTGCACCTTCTTGTGCTGTGCTAAATAAAAGTTACTACTATATTTCTTATTACATACTTGACAAGTATAACTGGGTGGTTTATGTACAAATCTATGCTTATTCAAATACGCCTTGGTTCGAAAACATTTTCCACAGAACTCACACATGAATGGTAACTCCTTGGTGTGAAGACGTCTATGGTCATTTAAGTGTCTTCGAGATTTACACTGCTTCTTACAGTAGTCACATTCAAACACCATTCTGAAATGGGTACGTTTATGTTTACTTAGAGCTGCCTTTATTGTGAACATTTCCTCACACTCACCACATACATATTTATACTTCTTACTGCCTGCTTCTTCTTCCTGTACCTCCATGTCAAATGCACTTGGAGTGTTACCAGCCAGTTCTGATTTATCTGGTGTGAAACTTTCATGGACAGTTGCCCCATTATCAGTAAGTAAAATGACAGGTTCTTTGATGTTTATGGGCAAATTATCTGTAGAATTTATGATCATCTCCTTGCATTTAAGTAAGCTTTTACTAGTGCTCTTTAAAACTCTACAAATGATATCAGAAGAAACCTCAAACACCAACGGCTCCGCAACCTCAGTTACTACATGTTCTTCAACTTGAGACACTAATTGTACTTCACCTTCAGACACTAACAGATTCAGAGCCTGAGAAACTGACTGTTCTTCAACCTCAGACACTAACTCTTTATTACCCTCAGGCACCAACTGTTCTCCAACCTCAGTCATTAGACGTTCTTCAACCTGAGACAGTAAATGTACTTCAGTGTCAGACACTAATGGTTTCACAACCTGAGATACTGACTGTTCAACCTCAGACACTACTTCTTCATGTTCAGGCACCAACTGTTCTTGAACCCCAGACACTGAAACTGCTTCAGGCAGTTCATTAAATGTCTGATGACCAGACATAACTGACACAAGATGTTGATACTGAATTCCTGGTGACTTTGGAAATTTAACACATTCTAGGAGCTTCTTATATGCTTTAACAAACTCAGCCTTGATCTTATGGCATGTATATAGCCTGTTTGTGCAAGGCCTGCATACATGTTGGGGAAGTCCATCGTTCACAGCCACCTATAAAGAAAACAGAAGTATTGTTGTTAAATAATAGTAACAGTAATAGTAGTAGTAGTAGTATTTCAATAGACATTTATTAATGTACAGGCTTAACACCACAAGTGCCTATTATAAAGCCAGCATAAAAATACAAATACAACACAACAACAGTACAAACACACAAAAACAATATGGCAGCAGTAGGGAAAAAAAAAGCAATATAAACAGAATACTGGGACAACAAACCTAAACCCTGAAAAACAGATAAATTGATTACAATGTCACTGATTAGGGCAGAATCTGCTGTAATGAATTAATAGTTTTGCTAAAGATACTGGCATTTTAGTATGTTAGCAGCTGAAACATACCTACCAGAGAAGACTTCTTACAATTAAGAGTAAATAGGGAGGAGTTTCTGAAATTATGAGGAAGAATTTGAATACCAGCAATATCCAAAAGAGGCTAGCAACATTTTAAACCTGAATAAACAGAAATGAAAGATGACTGATCAAGATGAAGTCTTTTGTCATGCAGGGTATGGAGCTTTAGAAATACGACAAAACCTCGTAAGTGACATGGTCAGCAGTAAATTAACCTGAAAATTAAAACCTGGACCAATCCAAAAATTAAAAACCAAAAAACAGCCATGAACTCACATTGACCAGAACACATGTATTTACAGTTCCTAACACCATTAACATCATCTGTGGAGACAACTGTTAATCTTCATGGGTTCACGTAAGTTTATAAACCAAGAAATATCAATGAATTATTTAGTCAGTGTGGATCATAATGGCATGGCTGTGTATCTCACCAGAAGTGAATGTGAAGGGTCTAATGCAGTGGATGTGACTGAAAATAGGTTGTGGAATGACAATGAAGAGGATGGGGATGTCAGGAGTGAGTGTGGGGAAGACACTGGCTGTGAAGGTGGAGACAATGACACTGATTGGTAAAGGCAGATAAAATCTGACATGCTTCATGTATTAAGTGTAAGCAGTTAATAGTAAAATATTTTTCTTAGCAGACATATTATTTCTTGGGGGTCATCTGAGATTAGAGCCATCTTGCATTCAGGTAAAAACAGTACTATCAAAATAAAATGCTCAGAACAGACTGCAAGACATTCTACAGCCTTCTCAGGGAGAAAAATACCAACATGAAAAACGTATCATCAAGGTAGAAAATGAGAACTTTTGGAAATAAATATTTGAAGAAAAAGATGCAACACAATGAAGCAGGCTACAGGATCAAAAAACCTTTTCCAACAAATTCCAAGCATGGAATGGAGTCCAAAATCTGAAAATGAGATCACAACAGCACTAAAAGAACAAAGTTAAATCTGAAAGCTACTGGAAGAGATCAAATAGTAAATTTCTGGCTTAAGCAACTTATACAAACACACAAATTCTAGCAACACTTTTAAACCATCAGGGACTCTTCACAGAGGTTCAAGTAGTGCTTTCAAAATGGTTAGTTGTATGCACCAGTCATACACTTGCATATGTATTAAAATATCAATCAAAACACAGGACAAACCTCCCATAAAACGTTAAAATATTACAACAGCAGAGATATTTCTTCGAGCTCCATGTAGGCTATGATTTGGGGTACTACAGTCCTCACTAGATGATTAGCAACAGGACAGGAGATTTTGGGCATTATATTCCAGTGAATGTAAGGTTGGTGTTATGAGTTGATTTTTACATTATGCATGGTACATGCAATATTAAGATAGGCAATGTACGTACAGCATAAGTTTGAGGTGTGTTCACATCACCATTGTTGCTGTGTAAAAGCAATAAGTATTATGTATTCTGAGTGTGTGTATGTAGCCTTAATTATCCAGCATGTAAAGTGCATGTGCTATATTACATTGTCATCGGTGGCCTGTCCAGGTCTACCATACTTTTCCGCGTTATGGTATGATATGATATGGTATGATATATTTGTTAACTGCAATTGGATTGACACCCAGTGGCAGTGGTACAGTACAAATTTACACACAAACAATACACAGTACAACACAATGAAACAGAATACCCAAAAAGGAACATACATAACAATAAGAATACACAAACATAACAATAAGAATACCTAACAATAAGAGGACATATTTTACACAATTAAATGGGAGCATACAAAACACACAACCATTTTAATAATGATTGACACCCTGTTCATAACCTGAGCAGTAGATACAGGTACAGCCAGGATAGCTCCAATGGTACAGTGACTAGGTTACACACTGGACAATCTGTGGTCCAATTCCAACAGACACAAAGAACTTTCTCTTCTCCACAATGCTCAGACTGGGTTTGGGGCCCACCCACCCTTATATTCAACGGACGAGGGGTTCTTTCGTCCTGGGTAAAACAGATGGGGTTTGAAGGTGACCACTCAAATCCACCTTGTGTGGAGTTCTACCTCTACTCCCTAACCTGCCCTCATGGTGTCAACATGGACAACTTTACCTTTTACTAGATGGAGGTAAACGGTCACTTTCATGCCTGAAATACATTATGCCACCCCACTGCTGGGAAATGAGCACCCAGCCAATATTGGCAAAAAGGTTGGTTGCACCCCCACAGCTGGTCAAGAAAAGAACAATTTCTTCACCCTGGCAGAAATTAAACCCTGATCCGTTACCCAGTTCATAGCCTAATGCTACACAAACCAAGCTAGCGCATCTTTTTGCCCACAGTAATATAAACAGAACATGACATCAGTGAAACAAGCAAACATTATAATATCATTCCTGACTAGTTCAATACACCATCTTACAACAGGATGGAATGTTCATAACCCATTTGCATCGACACCTTTGTGACAATATGAGTCACAGAGAAAAGGATGAATGGCTTCAGACAACTGGATCTCTAGCAAATTCAGTACTGTCTCTGTTGATGTTTGCAGTCCATCTGAAAATTTGGCTATGACCTATAAGGTATTATGTGCTCTTCAATGGAAGAGTAATTTTGAAGCAATACTTTCCTAAAAAAAAACAAAGGCTTTGTAATAAAGACAGATTGTGTAACGTCACTGATCATCTATGAGTAAATACCAATGTACAAGGCACGTTTTTAAAGTAAGGTCCGGTGAGCCACTAAAAATAACACATAAGAGATAAAATTTATTTATCACAGGCAAAAGAGATCTACATATTTACCTTATTTTTCCACATAGTCCCCTCTGACCTC
>Ga0209629_10001273_pt1 | contig 15647 bp, 11 predicted proteins | sample TergutCu122P5_FD_187286 | JGI IMG/M metagenome (GOLD analysis project Ga0209629, IMG submission 187286) | Cubitermes ugandensis P5 segment gut microbial communities from Kakamega Forest, Kenya - Cu122 P5 (SPAdes) (version 2) | ecosystem: Host-associated > Arthropoda: Insects > Digestive system...
GAACTTGTTGTTGAAGATGAGACAGGAGCATACAGACCTCAAATCTCACATGGACTAACATTGGCTCGAACCCTGGCCTAAGTGGTGAGAGGCCGGCGGCTAACTGCCTCAGCCATAGCATTGTCATTGACTAGGGTTCACGTGAACTGTATTTAAAGCCGTGTAGTAAACACACTGCGTCTCGATTATAAAAGTCAGTCAGTTAATGCTGTATAGAGAAGTAATTGCTGTTTTTCCGAGAACAATACGAAACACAGAAATACACTCTGTGGGCAGAACGTAGAATTTTTTAATGTTAAACTTGGTGTTACGCAAAGCAATCTTTAGGTTTTATACAGTTAAATTAACATCAAGACCAGTAAGATATTGATTGAAGAACCTGATTGAAAAATATATTACTACAGCTTGTAGATGAATTCTGAAAATCTGTACCCTGAAGTGGGATAATATTAATATGGGCGAGTGTCACTGTTCCCTAAGAAGCTTTTGAGCATAGGCTGTTATTGAACCTTTAACGTCCTATCGTGCGTATTGAACTGTTATGTAAATAATAAAAAAATCTGCCAGTTGTATTTGAAGTATGTATGTTTTGTATTAGTTTGAATAAGGTCCTACTGAGTGATGCGAATATTTGTGTAAAAAAGAGGGCTGATGTATATCAACTTCCCTGCACTTTTTAAGGTGTAATGGGTATGTGACATTTGTTTGTTATACTTCGTAGGCTACACGTTTTACAGTTTTGGTTGCTTGCTGAAGAGTATCAGGGATGACAAGAGCTGTTTCAGCGTTTTAATTTCAACACACTGAGATAATAAGCGACGTAGTGACAAGCAGTCTGTCGACTGACTTATGAGGATCTGTAGTAATTGGGTTTGTTTTCATCCTCTCGTTTTCCTTCCAATGTCATATTAAGCCAGTGTTTCTGAACTGTTGACTAGCCCAGTGCAACCTGTCCGCAAATTTTGGTTATTGTTGTAGTCTAGCCTGTAGTACATCTGGTCATAAATGGACCAAGACAGGCAATGTACGTATAAAAGTAACATTGAGACTCGTTCGCCTAACCACTATTACCGTTGAAAAGGAATAAATTTAAAAAGTTCTGAGTGTGTGGCTCTAACCTTACTTATCCAGCATACAATGCTCATGCACCGTGCTATGTTCTCATCTGTGGCTTGTCTGGCTCTACCATATATTTCTGCATTATTTCATAAACGGTGCGATTTTCGGAGGTGGGGGTGAGTGCTGAACATAAAATGTCTTTTCAATTTTCTCTACAACATGTATTTGAAACATTTCTCATTAAGAGAATTAAACAAGATATTATCTTAAATATACATAGGTGTACATATAAAGAACCCCTTGTTTTTGTCACATTTGAATGAAACTGGAATGCTCTCGAGATTTTAGAAAAATACTCCAATGTAAAATTTCGTGATAATCCGTCAAGTAGGAGCCGAGTTGTTCCATGCAGACGGAAGGACGGACGGACGGACAGACAGACAGGCATGAGGAAGCTAATAATCGCTTTTCACAGTTTTGCGAACGCGCTTAAAATGACTAATTTGCAACGATCAGTATTTTAGATTTTGTTTTCCTTTTAGTGACTTAGTCATACATAAGTCGTTCCCTGTCACCGTGACACGGTCTGTCCTCACGTAGCGGATGGAGTAGACGGCCTCCGGCTAGGAAGAGTGGATGCAAATATACTGAATGAGCAGTCGCGGACAGCCGACAACACCTTTGGTTTAGGGCACGGGGGAGGTGCTAACAACTCCTCAACGTAAAAGGTATAGCGTAGCATGGTACAAAATGTTATATAGGTCTCGAACTTGGACGGATCCTTTGGAACGAATGCGGAGTAAAAAGTGGACATGAGTATTGGAACTTGGAATATGAAGACTGGTTGAGGAGTGTAGTTTCAGGAGTGTCGGGGGAAAGGAGAGAGGTTTTGAAAACCATATCAAGAAGGTATGTCATATTTAGTGGGAGTACGGAATATCAAATGAGACTCTTATGTCCTGAAGCAGCCCACGGTTATATTTTAGGCTTTTTTTATGAAGTGCGACGTAGGGCATTGTATGGACATCGTGTCTGTCTCTCTGTCTCTCCTTGGGTGACATATTTCAGTGCAGAAATCTGCCCGTCTGTGACTTAGTTGGAAAGCATACAGCGTCGGAGTCATTTCTTAAGAATTTGACCCTGGGAGCTTTTATTGAATATTCTCAGGCATATTGACGCATAATAAACCTTGAATTACATAAGACCAATAATACGATTTTCCATGTACTGTCCCATATACTCTTCTGTTGGCTTTGTTAAAATTTTGTACGTATACGAGACTGACCAATGGTTGCTAGTTTAAAGGATTGGGAAGCGGTTTATCTGAAGATTCCATTCTTGGGGGTTATGACGCTGCGTCACTGATAATCGGATCCTGACATTTTGAAGCAATGTAGTGTCCTCATCTTCAGTTATAGAAACTTCCATGAAGATGTCTTGAAGCTTAAGACACTACGTTGTTTCGAAACGTCGGAATTCGATTACCAAGTGACAGCGTCGTGTCCCAGAAGAACGGAATTTTCGCCGAAAGTTGTTGGACATTTACAGGGTACAGGTTATTGATCCGAAATGAAGCCTAGTTTACGTAAGGTTACAAATGTGCTTTGCCTCTTGTCCCATAGACCTATCATGGATTTTATTGTAATTTGACATGTACATTTTACTAACAGCTTTTGTGGGCTACGTCCAGTCAGAGTTTGGCAGCTGAAGTCTGTGGATATTGGTTTGTAATGTAGAAAGTCATAACATGTCTTGGATAATTTCTGAAGTGGTATGATTAAAGTGCTTTCCAGAGAGAAGATGCAGTTGCCTTGACTTTGAAAAGAATTACATCTGGTATTATTGTTGTTTGTCAGCCAGTGAGTTGTTGGTATTCAACAGATGGTTTTCTTTAAACGCGGAATGGAGTAGAGCAGAGCCGGGGGGTGTTCGTCGGTCAGTGTGTAAAATCGGATGTCGTCCGCTCTATGGACTGAAAACAACATAGTGGGTGGCGTCAGCTGTCGCTTTACAGCAATGCAGTTGTGATCGGTTTTGTATATTCTATGAGCGGATTCCATGTTTAGCTGGACACTGCTATTAGAATGCTGCCTGACTGGCAAAATGTTTGTATTGTAGCGTCAATAAGACATGTGATAATTAACTTGCGTTATTTCGGCTTACAGTTTAGTGCTCAGACACCTGAAAAGAAATATATCGTGTTAAGACTCCAGCGTTGTACACTCATCGACTCGTTGCTACTGGGACTGTACTACAAATGGACTTTATTCCTTTTTTTAAGATTATGTATGTAATATTACAGATTTTCATTGTTAAAAATGCCGTTATTTATGACTTTGGTCGTTTTCATACCCACGAAAAGTTTGTGTTTTCATTACCGGAGTTTATATAATTATCTCAACTTTTATGAAATACAAGTTGGCGTTAAACATTTTAATAAACAGATATTCATTACGGTACATTAAATTCGTCTTGATAATGTTTGAAGGAGAAATATGTGGCGGCGAGATGGGAATTTAAATTATTTTTATACCAGCGTTGGTAAAAGTCTAGTTACGGTGGAGAATTCTTAATTCTAAGAATAAAAGTTTTCTTATTTCTCTCTCGCACCCTCCTTCAACCTAAAACGACCCGACAACTCAAATTTCCCTACATTCGTTTTTTAAAGTGCCTGCAACGGGCAGGGTATTTGCTACCATCCATCATGTGTAGTAAGTGCACACTTCCTCGTTAGCAACTGTTGCCAGGCTGATCTGTAGTCAAGTGAAAAACTCGCATAGCGAAAATGTGCCAACTCCCATTAGTTACGTCCATATTGTACAATCATGGGGTAAGAAAATTTCAATTAAACTTCTAAGCCTGGAGAAATATAGTCGCTCCATCTAAATGTAAGAATTGTTTTAGAAGCCGGGCTTATTCAGACGCCAGCCACAATGACGCAGTCTCATTTGCATCGCTGCCGACACGAATTAATTAAGTATCCAGTGGATGTATGATGCGGGTTTGATTTAACTATTTGTACTTATTCGGCTGGTCACAAGGTTTCTACATATCCTAAGTGTTCTTGAATCCTTTCATTAATCGTCGCGTCCAATCTGCACTTAGTACTCCCAAGACGTTTAATTCTCAGGCGTTTGCTGAATAAAAATGTCTACGCATTGCATTTTTCTTCCCAGAGGGATTAAAATTAAAGTAACAATATTAAACCTTTGTTTTGCTATTTCATTTGAATACTGTGTTATTCAACTGATCTGCGGTTGTCTAGTGTAAAGTATATTTCGCGCATCGCATTCCATTTGGAAGACCAGTCGGGTAATTCTATATAAAGGAACAAACGCTGTTTTATTGTGAGAATCATTAAGTAAAGTCTAAACATACTACCTCGTATGTGTATAAAGTTCAAAGCTTTAATGTTAAACCTTGCAGTTATATACTAACCAATGGGTTTAGTGGGTTAAAGAACTCGAATGAATCGAGGATTGTGTGTTTTAGCGTATCTGCACACGTTGCTGTCTTTATTTTGTCTTAGGTGTAGGTTCGCAGGTAAATGAATAATCACCTTACGTTTTCCTTGGATGTGTCGCCTTGTAGTTTGACAGTTGGAAAACGGTTCGGAAGAGCCCGCTCTCTTAATTTTTGCACATCATCGCTGAATACGGGGGCGGCAGAATACTTTAAAGTTGGTTACTGCTGAGGAAACGACACCTTATTATAATGGTTAAGACCAAGAAGTAGAGCATAGTAATCCCGGGAGAGTTGCCGCGGCGGGAGAGACGTGGTTGGTGGTTTCTGGCAAGTCTGTGAAGATTACAGCATGTGTGCTTGTTCAGTGAGTCTAGAGGGGTGTTATGAATGAACGTAGTGAATATTGGCTATATTTTGCAGGAATGATGACTGTTTTTATGCGGTGAGTTTTGATTTTATGCTCGAACTTTTTTTCAAATGCTCGCGACATATGTCTTAATTAGTTCCAGTCGAAGTAGCTATGCATTCACTATACATTACAGGTTTCCAGCGTTGCTGACCTAGCCTTTACGCAACGTAAAGACCATGCCGTACATTCCGTTTAACAAGTTGGGGGGGGGAGGCATTTCTCCCTGAAGGTTTGGAGAGACGCCGCAAAAATTAGGGGAGAGATGCCGCATTTAAATAATTCCAAATCAGTTTGAAAAAATTATGCATATGCATTTCATAGTACTAAAAATTATCTCTTCCATTGCTCTAACTTCCAAACAGACTGAATCGTTTTTTCTAGTAGTGACGATAAAACCATAAAAGTCGTCGCGCGTGTTCAGACACTCTGAGTAGCATGTTTTGCCCCACAGAGACACACTGTTCTTGCCACTACATACAAGCTTGCTAGAGAAATGGGAACTTCAAATAATTTCATCATCATCATGTTCCTGAAGGGTTAGGCGTGTTTTCTGTTCCTAAATAATTTCAAAGATAAAATTGAAACAACAGGATATGATTGCTGAAAGCCTGTCTTTAGCTAAAGCTCAAAGAATGAACCGGAACACTGTTTGAACATATTTTAACATGCTGAAGAAAGCGGCCACCGACAGTAACCTTTCTGACACACCTGGAAACATTTTCAATATTTATGAAAGTGTAATACACATAAATAAGAAACCCGAATCTGTAATAACACAAAAGGTGCCTAAAAATGTTCATGTTTTGACATCGGGAGAAAATAGTGAAAACATTATAGTTGTAGCATGCTTTAATGCTGATTGCTATTATAATATTCAACGACATCAACAAGAAACAGGAGTTCGATGGTGGCTCACCCCTCCGGCATCAAATGTGTACATGAAACGGTAATCGTCGCCCTCTATCTCGAAGCTTTCATTTCTGCAGTTATTTTGCATACACCTTAGTAAAGTACAAACCTTAAATATAGGAACTCTGAAATTTCAGCTGTTTTAACGATTTTCGTATTGAGTTAAAGTGAAAGTTGCAAAATGTGTGGCGTCTCTCCCGGAATTACCCTAAGTTAATTTATTGTGGTAGGCTAATCCTAGGCGACCAACAACTTTTCGGAATAGTGTGCTATCTCCATCTTCAGAGTACAAGTGCTTGTAGGTTGCTCTTGCGGACCCCAAGTAATTTTTCTTATTTTAATATTGGGTATTTAATACTTCAGTCAAGACTGTTGCTTGAGCAGAGGATGTTAACTGATTAATATGTCTTTTAATTTCTGTTATACGAATGTTATATGGGACAGCAACATCCAACTTAATATTGGTGTAATGAATCAGCCATTGTAACAGATCTATAGACAAACATCTTTAATATTTATGTTACTTTTTAAAATTGTAAGCATGTTTCATAATTCTACTGCGTGTTTACTGTTTTTCCAACACTCCACTATTTATGTTTATCTCGTTGTGCGTATAAAAGTACGGTACCTGCACTAATTTTAAATCTGTATAACTGAAACAAATACGACGTATCACTCACTGAATGCACTAATGGCACAACTCAAAAATTGCCATTTGAATATAATACTAGATTGAGCCCAAATATATAACAGCTACATCCGACAATTCCAGCACACTTCTCATTCAAGAAGATGTCATTATTGTCGGATGTAGTGTTATATTTTTTACCCCAATCGTAGTATTAACTCCAAATGGGCAATTTTTGGATTGTGCCACCATTGGATTCAGAGAGCGATATGTAAGTCTGGAAGTGACTGCAGTGAGAAAGTTCTGATCTTCACCGCAGTCGATCTCATTTCGTTAAATGCAAAGTGTGTCGCATTACGGTGTTACCAACCTTGGTCCTTGGCAAAGGCACTTTTGGTCGTTGACTAGTGAGGTCCCATTAAATGTACTTGATTTTCTGTAATACCTGTACTCACAAAAATACTTCTGAAAGTCACGTAATGTTTTGAAAGGAAGCAGGTTCCTGTTAGTTGAAAGATGTGAAGCGTATTGGGCAGCAGCTGTACTGTTTGCTGGGGATGAGGTCGTTTAAGTTCTTGTAATTTAGTAGATTCCCCTTCTTTATAGAATGCATATTATACAGACATGTTATACCATGCCTAGACTGCGCTGGTTGATTTCTCAAGAATTGTTGTAGTGACCACAGTTTTGGCACATCAATAAGATTTATTAGAGGTTTGCTACCCGCGGAAAACGTAGCCGCAGCCGGAGAAATATTCTACGAAATTTCTTTCACTATGCTGAGCTTGCCGGAATTGTCGAAAGGTTATAACTGTTCCGGTCCCTGCTGTTAATGTACAGCCAGGCAGGGACCACGAGCGCTGTGTAGAATTGCACTTTTCGCTGGCCGGCAGAGATAAGGACGAGAAACTCTAGGAAGACAGGGAGATGGCCTTTTGCCACCTTACTAATTTTCTTTCGGAACCACACGGTGGAAAATGCCCCATATAGTAGGGGGAAAATCTAATATTACTGTGCTGGGGCGATATAGCGCAAGAGGCGTATCAGCATCCTGTTGTCTACCAATCTCAAACACAACAGCAAGCAGCTGGTTTGAAATGTACGAACAAAAACTTTGCAATAAAGACGGACCACTAAAGATACTTCATGCATCTACATTCAGGGTGAATTAGTTCATCTTCCTTGATGATGGGTGTGTCAGGGTCCACTGAACTGTCGGTAAACTTCTGCAAAACTACACGGTGCCATGTACCAGAAGATAGTCACGGCCAGGAGACTCTCGAACAACACTTACGTAAGGTATGTTGCCGAGGATAAACGTTTTTCGCAGGAAATTAGGGCGATGAACTGAAAACCTTTCGATATTGCTTGATATCTATATGAACGTGAGTCTCATGGAAAGCCTGAACTGTTTGGGAGTGTGTAAAGACGAGGCATTCTCTGTGTGAGGAGGGGTGTAGGGGGGTCTTTAAGGACTATTTTGCGACAATCGCCTTGCGCTTGACAGACACACTACGTAGCTCTTCGAAAAGCTCTTGCCTCCACTGATTTAAGCCGAGTATTATAAAAATTTCTTCAAACAGCCATTACAGGTACTGAAGAATTACACGTATACAAGTTTAATGTTTTGTATGTTGTTTGAAGCGATGCCTGCAAAACGCACGTTTTTAAAATGGTTGCATCTGGAGAATGTTGTAGCAGGAATATTCGAAACAAGATATGAAACTTATCTGTGCTTAACAGATGAAAATCAGTACATTGTTTACTTATGCAGCTACATTCCTTTGATCATGAAGCTGTCATAATTAAGTGACACGTTTGAGAAGATGAACACTCTTAATACCTGATTGCAAGGCGTTGATAGTCAACGCTTTATCTGAATGAAAAAGGGAAATCATATCATTTAAATATTCGGACTGTAGTAGAGGAAAAATGAATGGGAAAGTGTACATGTTTCGTACTTTAAAACAATTTTCGAGAGGAAAAGCACACAAGTTAATGGAGATGTAAAAATTCATATGCTGAGTTACTTTTCTTCACTGGAATTCCACTTTGAGAATTACTTCATCGTTTATAAATGGAAAGTTATGATTCGATTATGGATCATTTCACTGCTCAGCTAAAAGTGGCTGTCGTCAATGTTACTGCAGATTGTTTCTCTTTTGAGGCCTCTCTGAACATATAATATCCGACAATATGTTTTCATGAATTCTGAATCCGCGTGCAAGCTGAGTGGAAAGCGTTAAGCGAAGTTGTGTTCACCTACTGATTTAGTTTGCAGTATCGTAATATTGAGTGTGTGAAACAGGGTTCTCAGCAGTGACCACGATAAAGAGCAGATGCCGATCACAAATAAATGCAGAGCATGACGTGAGAGTGTCTATTGAAGAAGAAGCCTGAATTTTTAGAAAAATTTGCAGTGCCAAACATCTGTGAATTTTACTGACCACTCAAATCGTGTAAAGTGTGGTTTATTTTTTTGAATATTCCTCATCACAATACAAAGATGATGATGTACAAAAAATAAACCAATATCTTTACAAACATAACTAAATTATCTTTATTATATAGAACTACAATTTGGACCTATATCAGGTCATCCTCAGATTAAACAATTGGTCCTTCAAACATATTGAGGACGAAATGTACATTATGTAAGTCCATAAAATTCAAATAAAATTATTATGTGTGTAGAAAGGCAACCTCTATCCGCACATATTGTTCCTGTCTATGACCTTCAGACGTTTTAATAATTCTAATAATTTTAATCGAATTTCGACTCACATAATGTATATTTCTTCATCAGCATGTTTTGAAGACCAATTGTGAACCTGAGGATGACCTAAGATAGGTCGAGAAATGTAGTTTTGTATAATAAATAGAATTTGGTTGTGTTTGGACACGTGTATATTTAATTTTTTTACTGTTAACAACACAACGGTAAGACATTTGTTAAAAATGATGAACTTGATGACGACGACCGTCATAACAGTCATTATCACATCATCGTCAGTAGTAGCAGCAGGGTCTGAACAACCAGCCTGTACGGACGTCCATAATAGTAGCTGCACTGGATATATATATTGTCATTAATTCTAATTATACTTAAATTTGTAATGCGAGATTCGAGGTTCTCACGGGCGGTGTTTCTAAGATTCGAGTCTTTTGGTTTGTTACAATTTGTCGATTGTTACCGATCTTTCGAAGAAACATAGTGCCCTCATCTGCAGGACCCAGCAATCCAATTTCTTTAATCGTTGGTTCGCGTGCGGTAATATGTGCAATTTTGGAGTTTCGACATAACACAGTTTGAGAATCGCTGGTTTAGACAATATGTCTCGTGTTGATTTTGGTTGCGAGATCTAAAATGAACCTTCTCACTGTCGTGACGATTTCTTCTTTGAGCTAATGTTTTATTTATGGTTAATATACATAATCCAAACCGGTCTCCTCTCAGGGTATGGAAAGTTAAGCAACGCCTCCGAAGACGTACACCAAAGATTTTCCTTTTACTTTTTCGACATAAAATTGTATTTTATGTGTGTACTAAATTATAAACCTTTATTTGATCTTGGAGTTCCTTAGAAATGTAAAGGATGGGCAGATGTATTGGCTGCAATTTCCGTAGACAATACCAGTGATGCACTCTTATACACTGTGGCTTTTGAGAGGCACTTGAAGTACAGTTCCACTGAATACGCACGACATGAAATGTTCTTGACAGCTTCGTGCAATCGGTAATCCTACTACATAGAGACACCTTTTCGTAGGCAAGGTTCGACACTGTAACACTGACAGAAAAAAAGGTGCTTTTCCACTTGATTTCTAATTGGCGTGCTTATCCGTAACTGTAAAACTGGCTCATTATGTAGAGACAGCACCGACCCAATTTCAACTTTTATGCTTATATGTATATCTATATATGTGCGTGCGTGTGTGTGTGTGGAAATTTTGATTCGTATCAAGTAAAACACGAACAAAAATTTACCAGTCGTAGCCCTTCTCCTTTTATACAGCAGGTTGTATCGTTTAAAGATCAAAAGTTAATAGACACGGCCAGTATTTTGAGAACTCTGTGAATAGAGTTTCAGAAATCGGTTAACTTATGTGTCTAAGCTAATACACGTAAAATAAAGAAAATAAAAAAACTCATGCCCCCCCCCTCTAAATAAAAAATAAAATAGAGTCAGAATCGTACCATTTTATGAAACTCCTGGACCTAGTGGTTTCTGTGTTCCGCTGCCCGATATTCTGATTCTGTACGACAGTGATGAAAAATTTCGACACTACTGACACTCACTGATTTATGCAGTAATGTTCCGGAAGATCCGGCATAAGTCGAATTCTGCGCAAGTATGCGTGTGGTAACTGTAGACGGAACTCTAGCTGAAAGCCAAACCCCTAATGTTCTTCTTCGATAATATGCTTTACACCTGACAGTTACTCTGTCATCCATAGGCTGAAGGAGTGACGTAGTTTTTTGATAAAGAAACACGATTGTCACATTTGGATGAATGTCGTCTAAATGTGCAGGATGACGGGGCTCATTATCTACGATAAGCAAAATTTTGAATGGAATATTGTTTTCTTGGCAATATTTTTCTACTTCGGTAATGAAACAGTTTATGAACCACTCTTAAAGAAGGACTTGAGATCAGAGCCTAAGGTTTTGATTGGTAATTATCTGAAAGGCAAGCCTTGCTTATGTTTTTAATGCACGATGGGTTTTTTTAATGATAAACAGGATGTGGTTTCAACTTGTGACCTCCGTCCGCGTTATCCCCAAGCAAATTCTTAGCATATTTTTCGCTTCTTTGCTTCCTGATTTTGTCTTTTCCTCTTTGGAAGTGCAGGTTATTTCAAGAATTTTTTTTTAGAATAATCGAGTTTTATCCACATTATAGATTTGGTGTGCCGCATGACCACCTACTTCTGTAATTTTTCTGAAAGTCTAAGGATACGATTCTGTTGCCTTTATATCTGCAGGATATGGCCATTTTTAAACGTCTTTATAATTTTTGTTTTGAGCTCTAAATCTGTTATCTTTGTCTAACCAGCTGACCCTCTGCTTTGTCACTAAAGCGAGTACCAATTATGAATATGTGTCACAATAACACCTAAATGAGCACGATAGCGCAGCTGCAACAGACCCTGAATGTGAGCACGATTGGCTACGTGAGCGTTGTCGCCCAACAGTATTCTTCCTTCGCCTTCCTGTCATTGCACTTTTATTTGCGCAAGGAAAAAATCGACGTGTGTTTCAAATATCTTTTTATTTCAAGTTTTATTCATCTTAAATCCCTAAGTCAGATGCTGAGTAACTTGAACTTGGTAATTCGTGGAGCGTCTGTCATCTGACTGTGGATGAATCTTGTAGAACAGCATCGTGACCGAAAAAACATAAAATACAACTGATATAATTTAAATATCGTGACAAGATAATTTACTGCTAGTAAAGTAAGTCATTTATTTTCCAGTCTAACTCTTAGGGTGGTGCGCCGATTGCCAAACTGTGCGTCGCGGGATTTTTCAAATTTTCGAAGGAAACACAGAACTTCAAATTGCAGAAGGTGGTGCCACTGTCAGTGACGAATGTGAGACGATAATTATTAAGTTGTTTGGACCTAACTACTTAATAAACTGGAGTGTCAGTTATTTATTTTGGCCTGGGAGCGCCATGAAAAATTTGCTGAGACACTTTGGGCGTCGTCAACCGAGAAGGTTTGGGAATCTCTGGTTTAGTGTGTTCGCTCCGGTCATGATATACAGTCACTTCTAAATGTGCATGTCGTACTGTTGCAAGCCACATTTTCATATTCTTTTCGTCTCTTTCTTTTTTAAGCCGATGTGTTTTAGTAGCGGCATGCAGGATGACATTTCGTTACAGGAAAACTAAATATTGTCTTCTTTGTACCGTTTTCCATGTCCTCTCCGTCTATGATGTCTCTGAGGACATCACAACTGTGAAAGTAACCTCTGAAAGATCTGTACGTCATCTGAGTTGGTGCCTACAAAGGTACACAAGGATCAAGTCTGGGTCAGAACGCAAGAAGCTTTAGGTGGAGATTTATGTCTGTTATCAATGGCAAGTTTAGGGCTAATCGGGGTTAACCAAGCTTTTTTGGATTATATGTGCTACTGGATGTCATCTTCCTATTCTGAATGAAGTTTGATCACCGTAGAATATTAATGTACGAGGAAGACATCTGTAATTCAATTTAATAACTGGATGTACATGTCGTTCACATTTTCTAAAATTTCTGAAAAGATCCCCGGCTATTAAACGTTTAATATGAAAGTGTCATTGACAGAAGCAAAAATAATAACTACGAGTATTAAGGGTTTATGTAGATGCACAAATAAAAACTAAGTTTCACTCAGTTTTAAAGAAGTTTCACATTTAAATACCTGTGCTGTGACATTTTGCATGAAGCTGTATTGTAAATAATGGTGCGTTTTTGACAAGGGATATTTGAGATGATACACAGGATAAAGGGTCCGTGAAGCTGGAATTAAAGGGAAATACCAGGACGTGGGGGCGGAAGGGTCATGATATCCATTAAGTGAGAACGAAAAGGTTGTGTAGACCACGAAATTCGGACAAGTCTTGAGCCTAATTCTGGGAGGGCAGAAGGACAAGGACTTGATAATATGTAAAGCTTGGGATGTATGACCGCTGCGTTTTGCCTATTTTTTTACAGAACCTGACTATTCCGCTTCGTGGGATCCTTGTAAAAAACTTTTCCTTTAAGCATCTTTCACACTTTTTCCCATCTTTCATCTCAACAGTCCAGTTTTCGAATTAGAAAAGTTCTCGCTCCTCCTTAATTACTGAGCAAGTAGAGCGAAGCTTCCTCTTTTGGCGACCCCCCCACCCTTCCCCCTCCGCCCGCTTACCGCATTTCTCATACTTATTTTAACCTCAAGGAATAGAAACTTGAGCACCCACATTGTAATCAGTGCCTAGGTACTCGTGTCGTCAGAAACTTCTCTTTGTAAGTTCTCAACTGTAGCATTCTTCCGCTGTGATAACCTTTCTGCATTTTGAAAAAGTAATTTCTTCCCAGCACGAAGTGACAATGTGTTGATGAGTATTCTCTTTTAATTTAATATTAATTTATTGTTAAGAAAGTTTAACTTAAAAGGAATTCTTCGTTCATTTCTCTGTCACAATAGGATCCCTTGTTATAAGTGAGTTAGTAGAAGTGCTGAAGTCGGTGTTGGTAGAGGTGCAACATTTTATTCCCCATTATGGGAGTAATTGTCCGCACAACCAAATACCGTTTTAAAAATCCGTTCTTGTCGCAAAGAAAACACATTGGGTATCCATTAAGAAGATCGGTCGGATTGATGTCTCGTGGAAATACGATCACTGTCGACAGTTAACTATATATTGTCTATAGGGCTATGAATTACTTGCTGTCATATGAGATTGTCTTCAGAATTACCTAACACAAGTGTTTCTTTCACTGATTACCTGTTATTATGTTGGTATAAGTTATATATGATCTGAGGATCCTTAATGGTACTTTGGTGTTGAGTTGGGGACAGAGGTTCGCTAAAGGGAAATGTGGGTATATACATGGAATGTGTATTTGTTGAGGTTTATGTGTATTCTAATAAATTTCACTTACATAATTTCTTCGAATTTGTGTCCACTCCCCTTCCAAAGTCCCTCGTTGATGAACTTAGTTATAATGCCTACTACATATCAGCATCAAAACTAATAGATTTAGGCTTCGCTTTATCTGGTTATTAACAGAGAGAATTAATCATTCTCATTACGTTCATTTCGGTCTGGCTCTTTGTACAACATGAAATATGACACGAGATTTGAGATTCTGACAAAGGCGTTGTTCATAATTTAAGTCTTTTGGGACGTTACGCCGTGTCGATCGTTGAATAGTTCGGGGCATCCGAAGGATCGTATTTGCTTCATCTTCAAGGTTGAGGAGTTGGACTGCTTGACCCAATACACGGCGTACATTTTCAGAAGACTTGACATTTATAAAATCTGACATTATCCCTTAAAGCTAAACTGTACCGATAACATATGAAGGTATAATACTCGTATACGGTGTATCTATAGGCTTATGAAACGTTCATTAACGTTCAGTTGATCAGTCACTGTCTATTCTTTGATGCAAACAAACGCCACCAATAAACTTTTTGATGCAAATTTCATATTCTATAACAATAAAACATATAGCAAGTATTTTATTTCGGCCTGTCTCTCGTGTTTTCCTGAAGCGAAACATGTTGCTGTGGTGTTTTCAATGCAACAGTTTTAATTATCATGTCAATTAACAGTCAACACACCAAAGTATGTATCGTTTAATGCAACATATTTCGACATTTGAAAGGTCGTCATCAGGCTAAAATACTTGTTACGAAACACAATATAATACATAATCTCTTTTTCTTAGAATTGATATCTCAGTTTTACAAATATTTAGCCTTTATTCTCACATCCTGTATGTTTAAGACGTTCGTATGTGTGTTGTATCCTGTAGGATTCCTCCCAATTGAAACTGTATGTGCAGTTTTTATGTATTGCATATTGTATATCGTGCTCTATCTGTATTTGGCCATCTGGCTGTTGCCTCTGTATTAATAAACAAGAACTGGATTGAATTGAATTGAATTGAAGACTCTTATTTTTTTTTTGTATTTTTATTAATACTTCAGCGTCTGTAATATACTGTGGTTAGAATATCAGTTGTAGAATTTGTATTCTAGACGTTTCCGTCGTTGAACTTGGTATTTCGTAATTTACTGCATCATGTATACCTGTATATTCCATTCATCTTGTCACTGTTTTACATTCTCGATATACGGATTGGGTACAAATTACCTGACGACTTGGGCAACCTGTTGAGAACACCTATGGAGAATGTGGTTACTACAAATCAGCCTCACAGTATTCAAGTTTCTTTTCTCCCGCATAGATTTAAGTTCATAATTTTCCTACTAGTACATAGAGGAGCTCAAACAAAAAATTCATAAAACTGTCTTTGACAGCCAACCAGGATATGGTACCATGAGTGTGGAATGAAATTGCATATAAATATAACGTTTGTCGTGCTACCATAGGAGCCCACATTGAGCACCTGTGACCACATGTGAAAAAGAAACTTCGGCACTGAAACATTGTTTTGTAGTAATTTCGATTTTGTA
>Ga0209629_10001274_pt1 | contig 15646 bp, 11 predicted proteins | sample TergutCu122P5_FD_187286 | JGI IMG/M metagenome (GOLD analysis project Ga0209629, IMG submission 187286) | Cubitermes ugandensis P5 segment gut microbial communities from Kakamega Forest, Kenya - Cu122 P5 (SPAdes) (version 2) | ecosystem: Host-associated > Arthropoda: Insects > Digestive system...
AGAAAACAGAGATTCACGGCCGTGGGGACTCGTTGCGCTGACCACGTGACACCCCTCTACCCGCAAAAGTTGGCACTACCTTCGCCGACCGGCGGCGGCCTCTCTGTCGGTATAGTTCGCTCGCGGACTGAGACCACGGAGTTTAGTTTAGTTTAGTTTAGCAGCAGGATGGTCATTCATAAATTCAACATTCAGCTGTTTAATTCAGTGCACGATGCTGCCTTGAGATCTCGTCGTAATGGACAAATTTTATCCCTGTATATTATAAAAACAAATTAAGTTTAAAAAACAAACTCTTCATAATACTCGTTCCCATCAAACCTCTGCTCGATGGAGTAATTAGCTTCCCGCATGGACAAAAGATTTTAGTTTGTATTAGAAATATGCGTAGTTACGTGGGATGGTATAACATTTCTTTCAGTGACAAGGGCCCCATACACTCTAAAGGGCGCCATACACTCTAAGTTAAACTGTGGAATTTAACTGTTTAAAAAAGCTGCACGAGAACTGTACTGAATATTCTCTGGCACAGCACAGGTTTCCCATCAGGTTTGTCAGTTTTTTTTTGTCAGTTCTGAGTGTCTTCTTGTGCGTGTGACTATGGTGGATAAAAACAAGGCAGTCGTTTTCTGCTTGCTAACCACATCGCCCATAATGTTATCCGAAAAGAAGAAAAGACAACGTAAAATACGGTGTAAGAAGTGGTATTTTTTAAAAGGAATGTATCATGCGATGCTCATCTGCTGAATGAATTGCTAGAAACTGATGTGCCTTGAGATGATGCCATCGTGATGGCGGCAGGTAAACTGAGGAAACTGTGGGATTCCTTGACTGAACTGCGCAGTTCTCTGTGTGAAAGACGACTGCAAAGGCCAGTTCTGAAGCCTGCGCTATTGCCTGTCAAAACTGCACAGTTTACTAACTTTTTCCGTCAGGTATGACGTCACACAGTAAAATCGCTCAGTTTAACTGAGAGTATATAGGACGCCTTAGATATTGCGTGTTTCTAATCACTGAGCCACGAGTTTTGTTGTGCGAGTGTAAAGTGAACTGACACTCATGGCTGCTTTGCCAGCAGTTCTTGGCACTCCGACATAGCTTGCAAGATTCTGTTTCAGAACTTAGAAGACACTAACTACTGAAGCTTGAATATAAATCCTTTATTTATAATTTCGAAAAAAATCGATTTGTGTAAATTAAAACATTATTAAATAGTAAATCAAACATTACACATAAATCTCTAATGAAACTCATTTTAGAAATGTACATTAAATAAGTTAATTATTTAATTGAATAATTGCAGTATAAGTTCGGACACGTCAAACTGCTAGTCTACGTAGTAATACCTCATTTGTCTTCCGCCATGGAAAGTTTGATGTATGTTGTCATTCGAAAAACTATGACTTACATCATCTTTAACTGTCAATTGGTGTTACGTCAAGCCTTATCAAGTGACAAAGAAAACATGAATTTCGCTTCTTGTTTCGTTTATGTGCTAATCTGGAGTAATGGGCCATGGGTTATTTACGGAATGCTCACGATATTGTGCGGATTGTCTAGTCTGTACAATAATTAAGGACGTTAAAGCAATACAGCTATGTGAGAAGCAGGAATTAAAGGAATTTATTCACATAAAAGCAAAAACTTTCGAAGAATGGAAAACGTTTTAAACTTTTATCCATGTATACTTTATACTGTAAACTCGTGTCATAGTTTGTTACAGTTTATGACGTTTCCTACAATGACAACTAGCTAAGTTTGTGACGAACTCCCAACAGGTATATTGAAGTTAATCTCTTCTTATTATTCATTTTATTATTTTTGTTTTATTGAAGGACGCTTTCAATATTTCAGTTTATAAACCTTTAAATGATGATATGATTACCGCATAATTACTTTGAAAAATGTGGACGGAATCACTTGTGTCCTAACTTGATTTACTCTCCGAAACTTTATTGATGGGAATGACGAAAATTTGGTCAGTGTAGCCGGTCTGAGGGCCAAAGTTTGAACTCGGTACTTCCCGTATACCAACACATTAATGGCAACCTTCGCTTTTTCCTGTTCAAAGTCAGCGCGGACAAACAATACATCTGGAGCAGCTGCTTTATCCGTGGGCATTGAAATTAATTTAACATACATTGTGCAACAACATTGTTATCAGCTCCCTTCCCACACTTCGGTAAGAATCCTCATGGGATATTATAGGCACGACGTCCGTCTGCCCTAACTGTCTCCTCCTCAGCTCTTGATTTTAACTGAACCTAATCAGACCGAATTATAAACCAATTTTAAATACAGTCGACAATATTTGCCTAGAAATTTATTAAAGATTTAAGATTATACATTCAACATACATGATTATTATTAATTGATGGAAATATTAACTATCCAACTAACCAACTAACTAACTAACTAACTACCTATGTAACTAAGGCCATGAAGCCAAGTCCTTCTTGATAAGCTAAGGTTTCCTTACCTAATTAAGGAATTCCCGGTATTTTATGGAAATCAAAAGTTCATTACCGCATTCACAAAAGCTAGAAACCTGTCCCTCTCCTGAGCCAGATCAATTCAATCTGTGCATACACAATAATTCGGGCAGGTTCATTTTACTATTGTCCTACCATCTATGCCAATGTCTTCTAATTACATACATGTAAAATATTCTTCAAAACAAATAATGTTGAAGTATTTCCTGATTTTCACGGGGCAGAAATATTGTAAACAGCGCAGTAGGAACAAACGCCTAAGGCTCTAAAACCCCATTATAATATTTCAAAAAGCCTGCTGACTTTAAGGACAAAATTCAAATCTGTACAATTGCAGTGCTGTGAGTACTGGCGTAATACAGCAAAAAAAAAATTATACTGATTTTTTTCTGTACCGGTTTCTGGGATGTAGCAGAAGAAATGAGGGAAAATGTCACAGCATTAACTGACAAACTTTCGCAATTACGCCCTTAAACTCGTCAATTTGCTTGTGTTCAATCACATTATTATAGTCATTAATCGACCTGCACAGTTTTAGTATCTATGACAATGGCCCCGAAGCGCTAATATGGTTACTTTATTCCTTTGAGATATATTTAAAAAAATCCAATAACAGTTTGTAACTTATGAATTCTATTCATTTCCAGCTAATAAAGGAAACTCATTATGCATAACCTACCGCAGTGGTACTATTTGAAACCACTAATGACGTAAGCACGTCATTTACCTCATCGGAAGCGTGTTATGCAATATTGCGGGCAGATTATATCCAGACAGATTTCACTTAAATAGAAGTGTTTGTAAGCGAAAGAACGTTAGTTTTGTGAACGTCAGCTTACTGGCTTTTGAAAATGTTCCCTAGTATAAAGGATCCTGAATACGATCGTATACATTTGAAGAACGTGGGCCGTCAGGTTTACATCTGTGTCAGGACCGACAAACAAGGGAACTATGTTCTGGGCACGACGACAAGAAAATTGGAATCAATTTCTAGCCCTGAACGTAAGTATTTTCAACGAATCTAGGCACGGTTAGAAAATTCCTGTTTTTCCTTCAGGTTTTCAATAAAAATACCACACGATATGAATAATTTCCTTACGTACTTATTTTGAAAAAATTGTGGATAAGGTTTTCTGTTGGCTGTCTGTTACTACTTACATACTGTGCGTGGTGCCGCAATCTGATTGTCTGATCCTTTACTTGAAATGTATGCAGCTGGTCATGACACAGTCATTAAAATCCATGGACGTTGTGAAACACGTTTGGCGGTAAACTAGAAAAGATGCTGAAAAAGAAGAAACAAATATCAAAATTTTGTGAAGTGCTTTTGTTTCTCACATTGAAACTTGGAATTAAAAAAAATACGATATTACATCCACAATATATAAATAAATAACAAAACGCACTTCAATATTTATAATGTATTTTATTCACAATATTCTCACCAATATTTCTTTGTAATAAAACCAAATAGATTCACTAATTTCACAAATTTATTTTGTCATGAATCTCTACATGTTTCGGACAGTTCCTCTGTCCATCATCAGGTGTTTATTCCCTGTACACTCAGCAATGGTATATGTCATACAGGTTTGTAGACAGCTTTCGAGCAATTCCATCCTGGTCCTACTCGAAAGCTGTCTACAAACCTGTATGACATATACCATTGTTGAGTGTATAGGGAACGAACTCCTGATGATGGACAGTGGAACTGTCCGAAACATGTAGAGTTTCATGACAAAATAAATTTGTGAAATTAGTGTATCTAGCTGGTTCTATTACAAAGAAATTTGTTACGGTACACGGTCACATTAACGTAAAATTCTCACCAACATGTTATCTATGTTACGGCGACATAGCTAACCACATTTCTACCTTTGTATTCTTGTAATAATAACATCATCCTGAAGGTGTCTGCATTAGCAGTCGAAGCAGATGTTGGTGAGAATACTGTGAATACAATACATCGTGAAGTATGAAGTGCATTTTGTTGGTTACTTATATATTATGGGTCTGATTGATGCATGAAAAATGCAACATATTACAATGATATTGCACTCCAAACGGAGCGAATGACGTTTCTTAGAATTTTCTGATGACGTTCAAATATGGAAATATAAATGCAGATACGATGAATCCCAAATTAATACATCGACCAACCGATGCACCTAATAATATACAATTTATGACAAATATCAATCTCCTACATGTTTCGGCGCAGAGATGCTATCCTTAGCGGCTCTTTCAGATCAAAGGAATACAATAATAATAATTAGCAGGGTATGAATAACATAAAGACTAATTATTTGATATTAAGTAGAACAGACAACTACAGACAATGTAATTGACATATATAAACAAAGTAACCTGCAACAAATAACCACAACTCGATTTGCTGTACAAGCCAGAAGACCACAGGTGCAGACGAGCGTATATATATATATATATATATATATATATATATATATATATGTGTGTGTGTGTGTGTGTGTGTGTGTGTGTGTGTCTGTGTGTGTGCGTGTGTGTGTGTGTGCGTGTGTGTGTTATGAATTTGAGCAACTGTGAAAGTAATTATGACATAACGAAGTTCATTTCTCGCATTTATTTTTGTTTAGCCAACTTAAGTATTTTTCCTTTAAGCTTACTAGTTAGTATGGGACACGCGTTTGTGCAATTCCCCTATGTTTTAGTGAGAAATGTATTTTGCCTGGGACTGAATAACTCTTGAAAAACTGAAATCCCATTAGTGAAAACGAATGCAAAACTAATTCCTACTCCCTTTGGAGATAATATTAGTAACATTAAATAGTTTCCATATATCGCCTATATTTGTAATCATTACCACATTCCAAAAAAGTATACCAATCTTGGTTGTGATACAGACATAAAATTGGGTACGTAACTATGAAGAAATACACCGTGAAAATAACTTCATTTGCTGTATTGGAACGAAATACATAAGGAGGGATGTAAGCTGCTATCATGCCAATGACATCAGCACTAAATTACGTCGGTATCAATAAATGTGCAGGACAGTTAAAAGAGTCTTAGCGCCACATATTGGAAAAAATATCGAGTTTAATTTTATGTTAATCATACCGCTCGTATTCTTGCAAGTAATACATCAACCACCAAATACATGTAATAAAACACAATTTGTGATAATTATCAAACACCTACACGTTTCTGCACCGGGCTGCCATCCTCAGGCAGTCTACTAGAACGAAGGAATACAATTCCAACACGCTGACTGTAGGTATTGTATCGCCCACACTGGAATGATTAAAATATCAAATTTCTAAAAGTTGACAAATATTTCACCACAATGTTGTGATATTAAAACTATGTGATAGCGAGCAATTTAAATACAAACTCGCAGCCGTTTTTACTCTGTATGGAGCGTGCATTTGTTGGTTGACCAATTGATTGGTACAGCATCATTATTGTAGAGTTATTACTTTACCGGGTTTCATCCACGAGAGGGAAACATGGTCCTTTAATAAGGAAAAGAAAGTCACATAACGGCTACAGAATTCAAGAGATGTGTCTTGCATGTTCACAAATGAAACGAAAATATGAGACACAATTTAAACATATTTTCAGGCTTAGGTAAAATTAGAGACGATAAAGACATACATTATTGTTTTTGTCCACTGCCCTGCACTTTCACGAACTTATGAGTAACATACGTGTTTCGAAGCTACCATTCCTAATCTTTAGTGTTTACTATTATGCATCAACTGAAAAATTAGTGTATACTAAAGATGTCGCAGGGTGGCGTCGATACGAGCGGATTTCACGTAAATTAATGAAAGTACATTGCACTGGACATAATCAGTAAAGTACATCGTAACAGCCGTAGGGTACTATGGAATAAAATGGTAAAGACAGGAGGAGAAAATATACACACTGCACATACCTGAAAGTTGCTGTCTAAACGTACATACAGAAGAGACAGAGGTAGACCACACAAAAGATGGAAATGACGTCGGAACAGGTCTCAAGGCTCCAGCCCTTACCCAAAGAAGAAGAAGACGAGGAGGAAGATGATGTTGATGATGATGAAATTCTTCTATCATTCAAATTTGTTTCCATAAACCACATATTAAATACGTTTCATGAGATCAGTTAGGTTAATTCATAGTTATTGTCGCAAAAAGAATAAGAATAATACGGAACTTCTGTTTTTCCACCAGTCGATTTCTGGCTGTACTACTACACTGGGGCCAATCCGACGGAAACGAAGGTTGTGCTTCCTGTTCACAAATACACCAACACATGCCTCAGAGTGACGGCCGATAAACAACTGCAGATAGTGGTAAGCGCTCCTGTTGTGCCCTTGTCATTTAGACACAACTAACAGTGCCACTGGCTCTGTGTCTGCCAGGTTACTTGCTCTTTCTTCTCCACCCATTACCACTGTTTCACACACACTGGCAAAACCAATTTCACTTCGTGGAGTAGAATCCTTCTGGAGAAGCTGACGGTCTCCCAGCTAATCCAGGTATCCTCCATCCTTCACAAAACCTGTATGTTCACTACCTCATTCACAAGAGCTCGTCATTAGACATTGTCCGGCCGCAGGTGATCCAAGGTTACATGTTCAACCACTTTAATATTATCCTTCCAGTGAAGCCTAAGGCTCCCAAGGTTCTCTTCCCTTCAGATATTTCTCTTCACATTCTGCATGCACTTTTAATACCCTTCTGATTCGCTAGACATCCCGCGCATCCTATCTTCCTTCATATGGTCAGCCTGGTAATATTTGGTGACGAATACAAATTGCGAAGCTCCTTTTTGTAGACGTTAAGCATTTTTATCTCATTTCAATCCTCTTTGTTTTAGCAACATCCTGTACTAGAACATCTTCAGTTTTTACATTTAGTCTTCTTCTTTCATTAACAGGGCAAGCTTAATTTTTACTTCACTGACAAAGACCTCAATGGTTTCAAGTACAGTATATTTGTGAAAGTATGGAGAATTCTGTCTTCCGAGATGTGACACCGTGTATTCTGATATAAGTTGACGAGGTATGAGGGATATGGCTACATCCTTCACCAATGTGGATTAGGCTTATCTGCCCTGGTGATGGACATATCAGGATCCTCTGAAACGTCAGTATACTTCAACCAGACTGCACGGCATCACATCAAAGGAAACAATCTTTATTGTCACGGACATGAAAACTTCAAATTTCAGATTTGTTCTCTTAGACAATACGATTATAATGTTGATGTTTATAATGATAATGATTATCGCAGTAATGAGGAGGAGGAGGAGAAAAAATAATTACTGTAATTCTAGAGCTGGAAGTGTAAAGTGTTATTCTTTGCAGCCGCTGAAAGACGAGACCCTCAAAACCAACAATCTGAACTCGTCAGAAAATCCACTGACGTTTACGAAGGCAGACGAGAGATTTTTCTATCTCAAGTCGTCGGGCAGCAGTTTTGCATTTGAAGCCATGCACAATGGAAGTGAGTATATGAATTCGATAAAAATCTGTTTTTGTTTGCAGTTATAACATGGCAGAAAATATGTTTCACGTTCATGGGATGACAATCTAGAATACAGATCTGTCACTGAAAATTCCTCTTGTATACACTTTTTTCTTTTCAATTACGAGTCCATACCTGATGCCAATAGCGAGAATTACCCAATTTTAAACATAGATAGTGACAGACACATTGTAACTGGTGTTTATATACAATCAAAAAAATTTAGATTCACACCCTTAATAAACTATTCCAATTGATTTGAATTTCGTATAAAATATTGATACAAATAATATCCCTTTAACAAAGCACTTCAAAATCAATTTCAAAACAGAGACAGACCAACATTCGGTATTTTAATCTTTCATAACATTTTCGGCTAAAATTATTCCAAACCATCGACACTTAAGCCTAAATAGAAGCTGGGAGTTAAATCCTACTTAAATGGTAAGTTGGTACCTCAAATTGTAAATATGAAATCTGAACTGTGCAAATGACTCCTAAATACAACCTGAAAACCCGAGAAAGTCGTAAAATAAACAAAAAAGAAGAAGTATTTCGTATAATGGCCCTAAATTCGCTGGCACTACAGGGGTGCTATCAAAAACGCCTCCAATCATAAGGAAAAGAAGAAACAGACTGAAATTTCATTCAGTGATATTTGTTACTTTGGTGAGGGACACGAACTGGACGTCAAGATCTCCAAAGTCAAGTATAAGATTCTGCGAGAATAAGTTTCAAGTAATGTAAGAGAACTTTTAAAACTTATATGGAAGTGTAACATGATGTTTTAAGATACTTTACTAGCAGTTAAATGTTTTCTGAAATAACACACTTTTAATTAGCATTTCTAAGGAATGAATAATTTGATTACTTGTAAGTATGCAGAAAACCAAGAACTAATAGCAATGTTATTCTCTAGCTTCAGGGCCTACATACTGCCTCTCTCTAAGCCCAACGAATGAACCAGTGGTGCAGGAGTACAATGGAGATGTCTATCCAGACGAAATTCTCTTCACACTTGATACTCTGGATAATGGGAACTCGGCCATAAACTGGGAAAATTTCACATATTGATCAGGATTACTCTAGAAGAATTTAATTTCTCACGAGAGTTCCTTTCTTGTTTACGGAACTCACTTTAGGCATACGTTGCGCCGAGGAATAAAGCACCTCTACACTTGAACCTACCACAGCGGACAATCCAATCTTTTGACCTACAGTTTTGAACAGTGAACAGAAAATCTTCAGAGCTGAAGCAGATAGCTCAGATAATAGGTACCATTTAACGTTGCTGCGCGATTGGATTAAAAAGTAAAAAAGTCAGTGTTTGCACAAACATTCTGTGAGGATTAACATACTATTGTACGAGTACAAATTTATTATAGAATCTGGATTTAAAATTGCCAGCAAATGTTGCTCTGAAGCATGTCTAGCCACCTGCGTAGTTTCCAGACTTATACACTGAGAGACACTTCAACTAAATTTCTGATTCTTCAGTGTATATGATACGGCATCACATTTTAATTAAAAATTAAAATAACTATTTTATTGAACTGTTATTAAAACTGAACAATTTAACTGTTGCGTAATTGTGACTTTGTTTTGCATTTATTATAATAATAATTTAAGATAAAGCTCACGCTGTTAATAATACTTTTGCATTAAACTTATTTATATACTATTTATTGTAAAACATGTTAATTTTGAAGATAATGTGTGAATTTCATTACCATAATTTATTGTTTCTGCATACAAATTGTTGAAACTTTCTGTGCCGGATTAGAACTCATGGTGCACTCTTTTATTTGTTTACATTTGTGTGACCTCTCCCACGGTGTGACGCATCCTTCTATCGACTTACCATATACCATTATCCTCAACAGTACCAACACAGATAAATAGATTGTGTGACTCACGGAGCTTAACGTTGTGTGTAAGAACCTTCCATTTTTCCACATTAAGAATCACAGAAATCCATTCACAATGTTGCTCCAAAGTTCTTGAACTTCTGGATTTTGACTCCCTGAGGAAGCTGCCCCCATTTTGATGTTACAAAAATATTACTCGTTAATATCTGGCCGCCTACACGGTGCCATATCCTAGTGTCTGCAACTATTCCTAACTGCTGTCGTTAGAGCCACAGATCTCACATTTTGCTGATGATCTCCCACAATGATCTATAAATCTTGCCATAAAACAGTAGTCCTCTGTGAAAGAAAGACAGGGCACGATACCCGAGGTATTTCCTTCAAAACCAGATATCAGACCTGCAGTTGTAGTACCATGATTTACCAAAGAATCGGTAAGAATAAATGAATGAATGTTCGAAAAGTCCTTACACAGCGTTTATTGCAATTATTCTATGTAAAGCAGATATAAAATACCTTGGATCTCCTGTTAATTTAGAGATTAATTCGGGGAGCATGGAACTGTAGTACGGTACGTAACTGGAAAATATTTATTTATATTTGTATATGTTATATCTCTAATTAGTATCAAACAATTTGTTACATTAGACATAAATTGGATGAAGAAGGCAAATTTGTTTGCATTTCCTTAAATGAAAGTGAAATATTATAATAAATAAATATCCACACAAATAACAAGATTACATTCAAATATAGTTAAAATGAAGTATTTACATGAATAATTTTACGCAATAATATTATCTTGTCCTCATAACCCATTCTGCACTGTCTTAGTCTTTATTCTGCAAAAATAAAATGAGTTTATGTATAATAGGAGTAACGACTAAAGAAGCGGATGTTGTGTCGTGACACAGGTTACAGATTTGTTGCAGATCGCTTTCTCCATTATTGTACAGTCTAAATCACGTCCCACCCGATGAAATTTTAAAAATTTATATTCTTTATCGCTTTATTGTTGAAATTTTAAAGGAAATATCTGTCTCTTCACTGAAACATGTTGAAGTCACGCAACCCGTCCCGTGTGTTGTTACTTGTAATACATAAGAGAGTTAGTTGCTGTCAGTAACGGAATGAATATTACAATTGAAACACAATATCCTGCATTTGTCAATGTCCTAACGTTGACAACAACAAGTAACAACGTGTCACTTATTTTGTAATGGGTATGAGATGGATGGGAAGTGTATCACTCTTGTTGAGGTGTAGAAATGCGTACGGAAATTGAAAGTCATGAAACAGATGAGGAACATAGGTGTATGAGGGAAGTTACTTTGAAGAAAGAAAGTGTGCTGGTGTGAACTGAATTTAACAGATGCAGGATAAGATCCAAAAGCGGGCCTCCTCCGTGTTTAGTGAAGTGAGGGAAATTTATTATCCAACTCATCTGCACATGAGATTTCCTGTAAAGGCTCTGCCCAATGTAGTTAACCGTTGCTTATTGGTATGAGAATTAGCACATGTAAACATAAATGCACTAATAATTTTTGAGCATGTAGCAGAAGAAGTTTTATGTCATAATTTTTCTTAATTTAACAATGCAATAAGTTCTAAATTAAGTAAACCTATGAGTAATTAATAGTGCTTTTACAGTGTTAGTTTATTAATAGAATATCTGCAGATCTCTCGGCCGGATTTTCAGTAAGGCAAAATTGTTTCAAGAAAGTGCAGTTGCAAAGTAAGAAGACAGAAAATTTGTTTGTAGATTAAGTTAATTTATTCACGCATATGTTGGTGTCTTAGTCAGACCTCGAAACGTGTTTTTTATGTATGAATAAAATGCAGCATAATAACTTTGTGTTGGAGATTTACTTACAAAATATAACATTAAATAAACAATAGCACGTACAGTACGTTTAATGAAGTTGTAGTTTTACTCACAATATATAACATGGGGTACAATAGAGTATTCATGAAACATGTCTAGAAGACGTAGAGTTTACTTTGCACGTTCTGCAGTCCTGCGTCAAATTTCACCACATACATGTACGCTAATGTGAGCAATAAAGTTGCTCCGAGTTTTCTTAAGACATTCAGTTACTAATGCCTGTCTTTACATTTACAATTGCATATTTCACTTGTAACTTCATTACAGTCCTTGTAATTCTTCTCGTGTATAATTTCTATTCTAATGTGAAAGAAATGCACCTCTATTTAAGAGTTTATAAACAGTCCGATACTGTCCAGATCTTCGACAAAGAAGAGTATCTCCTCTGGGTAGTTGGAGTTGTCCTGTTCTTGAATGTGAAGCTGGTTCCGTTCGTTCACGGACAGGAAGTTATTTGAGTGCACACCTGTAGAGCATACGTTCTGTGAGTTCCAAGAAATCAACTCATCATTTAACGTGATTTGATCAAATATTACTGCCATTCCTATATAGACTCGCTCATCCAATTCAAGAAGTCCATAGAAGACAGATGCTTTTTGAGAAGCTACCGGACTTGCAGCTAATGAATTAATTAAGTCCATATTATGTGGGCTGGATGTTCGTTGCCGTGTTCACAAGATTTCATGCCATTTGTGATATGCTACGATTCAGTAAATACAGCCTAATTTCTGTTATAGCAGGTAACTGTGGGGAGTAGTGCACGTGTAATCGAAACATATACCTATGGGAAGGTAGTACATTTTCGATATAGCTACACTTCTGATCAGCCTCAGGATTAACGAATTTTTCTTGTTTGTTGATGTAGGTAGCACTGATCTGACTGCGATGGCACGATTCGGATAGCTTGTTGAAATATCTGTGCTAATTTTATCCACACAGCGTTCTGTGTTTCAGATCTAAAATTTTTTATTCTTGGGGGAAAGTGTGTACTGCTGTTTAGCTATTTGCCCTGTTATAAGAATGTCTAGTTTTCCTCTAGTAACTGAGAGTATTAGGTTAAGTTAGAGTGAAATTTCTGTGCACGCGTTTTTAAACATCACCTCATGGTTGATTTGTGTGGCAGTTACTTCCACTTCTTGAAGTATTTTGGTATTAACTGGTTGTTTGGTATTAACTGGTTGTTTGGTATTAACTGGTTGTTTGGTATTAACTGGTTGTTTGGCATTAACAGGTTGTTTGGTATTAACTGGTTGTTTGGTATTGACTCTTTTTTGGTATTAACAGGTTGTTTGGTATTAACTGGTTGTTTCTTCTGTTCTACCTCAGGTGCAGTTTAGATCGGTACAGTAGGTACACTTTCGATCAGATGAAAAATGCTTCACAAAATTCAAATCAGCACTAATAACTATGGTCCAGTTACGTAAAGCATATTTTAACACAGCCTAGCGCTTATACAGGGAGGAAGAGCTCATTCGACCGGATTTTTCCAAGACAAACTCAACATTGTGACTTTCCTAGTATTTTAGGGAAGACGAGGGACACGATATCTATTGACACGAATAAACAAAACTTACATTTGCGGTAATTTATTATCATTTTATTATTGGAAATGTTGTATTATATAAAGACACAAATGGGCACGAATACGACGCTTCACTAGTCTTTAAACCTACATCTGATAAGAAAGTTGTTACGCAACAAAAAAGTCGCCAGCGATGGATGACAAGTGTAATTGTTGCTTCTTTAATTATTTCATTGCCAAATCTATGAAAAAAGTGACTCGGTGTTTTGGCAGAAATATTACGTTTGTTACACGAAATATGCATTGGTTCGAAAGGCAAGAGATGTTCATTTGTGGCTGATACCACTGATCAGAATTGTACGAACAAGTAATCGGAACTGTGAATACGGAAGTAAATTTTCGATCAATTGTAAGGAGATTTCTAATTTTTTTTATAATTCCAATATTAAACATTTTCATATGAAAAAATGTCTGACATATTCATCAAGCTACACAGAACATGTATCAACACTGACATTTTATCTTGTTCATGTACTTTACACATTAAAGCATGTTTGGCCTGAAATTATCGAAACTTTACCACTTTACCATAATTTATTTAACCACAAACAAGAATAAAAGTATTTTTTATTCATCGCTTTTTAAGATGCTGAAAATTGGACACTTCGGAAAGTAGACTAGAAATACCTGAAAAGTTGTGAAATGTGGTGTTGGAGAATTATGGAGAATATCAGCTGGACCGATCGTGTGAAAAATGGAAGAAGTATTACAAAGAGTCGAGGGGGAGAGGACTATCCTACATACAGTAAAAAAAGAAAGAAAACTAACTGGATTGGTCACATCTTGCATAGGAACTGCCTTCTGAAAGACGTTATTAAAAGGAAATACAGGGATGGATAGAAATGATGGGAAGACGGGGAAGAAGGCGTCATCAGCTACTGGATGGCCTTAAGGAAAAGAGAGGATACTGTAAATCGAGAGAGGAAGCATTAGATCGAGCACTGTGGAGAACTCGCTATGGAGCTCTCATAAGACAGACTTATGATTGGGCATAACACATACGTGACTGACGAGTGATGTTTATTGTTTAAGCAAACAGTCCGAGAGTTTTTTTTGGTACTGAGGATTTTGTTCGAGCACTCGGCTCTAAATCTCGCTAATTCCCACCTTCATCATTGGTCATTAGCAAATGACGATCTTTTACGAATAATCCGCAGACCGGTTAATCAGCGCGCAGGTAATTGCCAGTACACTGCATGATAATTGCTGCAATGCCTGCGACAACGAGCCAGAAGCCAATGTACGGAAGACGACACAGAAACAAGGGAACACATGGGCATGTAACAAGCTACATCTAGATGTGTCCCAAACGGGATATAAACCCACATTGTCACTCTTCGATGATTCAAGACAACACCGTACATAGTTTGCTGGTTCAAGAATTTATAAAGTGCTTCAGTGTATAATATTTCTTTCTAATCATAATCCTATTATACTGAGTATTACGAAAGAAGACGCTGTCAATACCACATAAATCAACACTATTGTAGATAGTCGGCTACATGTTTCGACCTGTCAGTCATCAGGCCTGTGGTATTACATGGAAAACTGTAACCGCTGTACTACTGTAATTGCATGAGTTTGCATCCTACTCTCAAGAATTGTTTGCTAATATAATTTTATAAAGTCTTGAAGATATGTTGTGAACACGGCACGGGCACACCAAATCTATTATACTGAACTGAAGAGACTTTTGCCAGGTTTTGTAATTCCTTGACTTACCGTTCATGGCTTCCAGTGCCACATTGCTGCCGGATGCCTTTATGTAGAAGAATCTGCTGTCTGCTTTCGTAAACCGCAATGGATCCTCCAATATGCCTTCCAGTTCATTGACGTCTAACACTGCTATTTCTCTTAATGACTGTATGATCAACCGAAAAGTCATATTCGTTAATACACAGTTACAAGAGCACAAGATCCGCAATCTTCATTCGAAAGCCATACATTTACATCAAAACTTACGAACTGCATAGAGTCAAGACCTCCCCCCAGATTTATTAACACATATATTTCCAGCAAGCCCACTACTAGATCTCATCCTAAACATGTTAAACCCAGTCCACAAGCTTAGATTTTATTTCCTTAATATCTATTTTAATATTTCCTAATATTTACGGGGGTTTCTGCATTTAGTTCGTCGATCAACAATTTTTATCCGTTTATAACATCACTCCGTGGCTGCTACATGTGTCGCCAATAAAAAAAAACTGAATATTATTTAGTGAACGATACATATTACGAAATCTACGTCGTATAATTTCTATAAAAGTTTCGCTATTGCAAAAATGAAATTTAATACTCGTTTTTCAAAATTTATGTGACAT
>Ga0209629_10001276_pt1 | contig 15644 bp, 13 predicted proteins | sample TergutCu122P5_FD_187286 | JGI IMG/M metagenome (GOLD analysis project Ga0209629, IMG submission 187286) | Cubitermes ugandensis P5 segment gut microbial communities from Kakamega Forest, Kenya - Cu122 P5 (SPAdes) (version 2) | ecosystem: Host-associated > Arthropoda: Insects > Digestive system...
ATGTCCTGTATCTTCATAAATAGTGGAATTGGGTCTGGTGTAAATTGCTCTTGTATCAGTAAACCGTGTTGGTATGTGTGTATGTAGAAGGTTTCCCAGCAATTCATTCTGTAACCTTTTTTACATGTTATTAGAATTCCATTGTATTCTGTATTGGTCCACATTCATGTCTGTTATTTAAGATACGCAGCGCGTAGGCTGATTTTGGGTTGTTATTCTTAATTTGTCTTTGGTGTTTGGTGAATCTGATTTTAACTTGCCAATCTGTCTGACTTAAATATGAACTGTTACCTTTTCAGTATGTTAACTTGTAGATTCTGTTTATCTGAAATTTGTTGCATTGTTCATTTATAGTTTGAAACTTGTTGAACAGGGTGTTAGTAGCTTGGTTTGCAATGCGCAAGATGGTGTGTTAGAATTTGTTCGTTATTTTTCTGATTAATGGGCTGTGATATGTAATGGTGATCCATGTTTTTCCTTGTATTTATGTATTGTGTTCCTTTTGTTTTCTCAAACACAGATATGACGAAAACATAACTTGACACATGTTAAAAATGGTTGCAGAATGTGCACAAACATGTTGGTGTGACTTTCTGGTCATAGAAAAAATGGGCCCAACCAAACTAGTTTGCTTGTAGTACACCATACACCAACCTTAACATCATATTATGTAATGAAATTTCATGAATTAACATGGAAAAAAGTATTATTCTGAGAGTTCACACATCACCAGAAGTGAAGTGAAAGCAAGCTGCACTTTAAACAGAACAAATATGAGGTATATTTTTGCATGTACTGCAGTAAGGGACCAGTTCACAAAATTCAGTCCTTCTTACAGTCTGTATTAAAGAGTTTATTAGCCACAGTTGTCTTATTCAGTTGCAAATGCAGAAGATGTTGCATTTTATGCTGATGATGCAGACTTGCCCATTTTTTGTGTAGGTTGAGTCAACACTTTTTTTGGAGTTGTATGTAATGTGGCATACTGATCTGGTTAAGTTTTTTCTCATCACGTGGCTTCTGTGTGTGTTATTACTGGCTGGAATCGAATTTGTTACTCAGAACATCTCTGTATGATTTCAAATTGTCTTCTTTTGATAAGGCACAAACTTTATCTGAATTTATGACAGCATTTCTTCTAGGAAATGTGTTTAGTAGTGTATCACACAAAAGCACACAATACCCCAGTGGGATCCACACATTGGCTGCTGTTTATGCATAGAGACCTTAAAACACCTGTCCAATAACGAGCTTGGGAACAAGCCAATGAGTGGGCTGGGTTGTATAAGATGTGACCTGAAGCGAAGTGACTAGCAATTTTTGACATTAAAAATAATAATCCCCTTCTCAGAAATACAAATAATTCACATGAAGTGAAGAGTTGAATACTGTAACTATTCATGAAACAGTAAGTACTATGGACATAATAAATACAGACAGTACAAGAATGTATGGCACCAGAATGTCAGGAGAAGAACAAAAGTGTGTGTGTATAATAGAACAGATTCTAGCACAAATCTGTTTTATGTGTCATTCTTGGTGCATATACATCAGAAATTGCAAAAATGAACATGTCAGTTTCTCCTTGTGTATTCATACATCCATATGTAACAACTTGAACACTGAACAGATTTCCTTGCAGTTTTATGTTAGGATTTTAATAAATGTTGTAAACATGATCCACTAAAATTGGACACTTTGAGACTGGATACTGTAGCTGAAGACTTACTTATCTTTCTGCCTGCATTGTGCAAGTAACTTGCTAAATATGTGAGTGAAAATGATTCTGACAAAAGTCATAAAGAGAAGTGTAATAAAATAGGTAGAATGGGTTGGTGTATGGTCAGTTTATCATGATGGTTAATTAGAAGATACAACAATGCTGCCCTGCTCTTTTTATTAGCTCTGTTCTGTGCATAGATATTTTGAAGAGAGGACGTCTGATTTGTATTATGTGCAGGACTGTGGCTGTTGTTTTGTCTTAACAGTATAAAACCATAAACTATTCATTAGAAACCTGAGCCCAGGGACTTAGCCATAGATATTTATTGTACTGCCTACATACCGTACATAAAGATTACAAGACTTTTTTTTTTAAATCTGATATTTATATATGTGGGGTCATCTTGAATTTTACCAGACCATGCCAAATGCATATTGACTCTTGGCCTCTAAAACAATGAATGTAGGGAGAGTGACACTTACTATAAAGGAAAATGGGAATCTAAATATTTTGTGTATTACCTAAATGAAGTTACCATATTTCCCGACCCATAAGACGCACTTTTTTCCCCGAAAAATGAGACCTATATTTGACCTGCGTCTTATGCACCGAGGGTAAGTATCCAAGCGTCCAGGTGGTCTTCTTAAAAAACCATCTTTATTAATGTGCAATCAGTTCAAGGCTCATGTAACAGAATCAACAAAAAGGCTCGCCACTGAACTGAAGACGCATCTCACAGTAATTCCTGGTGGATTAACTAGTCAATTACAGCCTCTGGACGTTTCAGTTAATAAACCGTTCAAAGGATTTATGCATGAGGAATGGGCAAAGTGGACTGAGGTACCAACTCATCACGTTACACCGGCAGAAAGAGTGAAATGACCTTCGATTTCTAATGTTTGCGAGTGGGTGAAAAATTCCTGGCAACAAGTTAAAAGTGAGACTATTGTAAAGTCTTTCAAAAAATGTGGCATTAATAATACACTAGGTGGAAGTGAAGATGACACTTTATATGAAGAAAGTGACGCATTGAGTGAAAACATCCATGAAGATGATTTTAGTGGCAGTGACAACAATTTTCTGGGTTTCTATGATGAATAAATTATATTATGGTTGCTAATTTTTGTATGTAACAATCCTGTTTTCTTCCAATAAATAACTAAAATTAAAATACATTCATCATTATTTTTTTTCTAAAATTCCAATGAAAATTCACGGTGCGTCTTATGGGCCGGGAAATACGGTAATGTTATATATATTTTTTTCTCAGCAGACCTGTTTTATTATTTGGTTGTCTCATATGCAAGTAAATACATTTTCCCCCTTCAGACATATTTCAGTAGGGGTTCATATTAGGTTGAGATGATCTTGCATTGGGCCAATACTGTATACAGGGAGTGAAGGGGCTGACAGAAGGTGTCGAGCATACAGACAGGCATATATGCTTGATGCATTTCTGTGCTTAAAATTTTTGCAGATCATAAATGTCATTTTAATGGATGGTTTCAGTTATTGATGGTGAGTACAGCAGCCCCAATTCTCCTGGTTTCATTCATAAGCAGATGCAATCTCTGGAACAAGCTCGACCTGGAAACTTGCTGCCAAGTGTATACCAGGGTGCTCCAATTACAGATACTCAGGTATTCGTATTTATAACCTTGCTTGCAAGCATGTTGATAATGTCATTTCAAAGTGTCTTTCACAGAAATCTGTATAGCCAAAAAACATAATTGTTATGTTTTCCTATACAAGGTGGAACCAAATAACATCAACAAAACTTTTAGTAGTGGTGGATGGGACTGAAAATGAGAATATTGTTTTTCTGAAAGGGGCCTTGATTTGAGGCACTGGAGCTTCAGAGCGGCATCAGAAAGTTCATCAGTGTTATTTTGTTTCTTCCTGTATGTGTTTCATGGCATCAGAAGTAGATGACAGTTTCTTCTTGAATAAAGCCAGATATACTCAAATGTTTGTTACAGGTGGCACATGCTAGATTGAATAAGCAGGGTCACCGCCCTCTGGGACGTACTCAGTCAGCTCCACTACCTCTGGGACATCCCATGTTGGCGGGAAGCAGCATCGCTCTTGTTCCCACCCACTATGAGGAGTACCTTCCAGAGAAACAAGTGTATGACCAACAGCAGGCTCACAACTTCCTCAAGCAGGTTATTGTCGGCATTACTCATGAACAAACAAGTTCTTGTGACAGTCTCTTTCACATTATTTCATATGTATGGTGCGGCCACCAAGGGCTACAAATTTGCAAATATGATAAATATATTAGTGATCTGCATGTTGGTCTGTCTGTGTCTGTCTGCTTTCTGATTTAACTGCATTAAATACTTCCATATTTTGGTATTTTAGTGTTCCATTACAGTACAGTACAGATGTTGGGGGCATGAATACTTTCAAGAGAAAATGTACACTAGCCATATTTATTGTAGGATGCTGAACTTTTTTTTATAATAATGGATTTTTTTTAAGTATGCGCATTTAATTTGTTCTTTGGGAAAATCGAAAATAGAGGATGGTGACTGCACAGTGTGTTCTGTCATGAAGATAACTGATAAATCACTGGCATATGAAATTTGTATGGTTATACTTTATGTCCATAGCTGTTTCATAGTACAATTGCAAGTGTCTCTTTATTTTCACTTGTGTGGTGACATTGTTGAGGAGCATTGCCCAAGTGGGCAAAAAATTTGTTTGCAAATGAATGAAGTATTCCTTACAGTAGAAGCAGTTCACTTTATGTGTTTCTGCTGTATGGTTGTAAATGACGATATGTCGTAAAGCAGTAGGTGGCAATTAAAGAGAAATAGTAGGGTCCTGTTCTTAAATCATTATGATTTAGAAACACGGAATTTAAATCAACCATGACATGGTTCTGATAGCCAGACTGTAACTGGGGTTTATGTTACTGTACAACTGAGCGTGACATTTGTGTTATGGGGTGAACCCTCAGTTACCCGACTTACAATCAGCAAATCCTCACATCAACAGAACAACCTTTCTGAAACTCTTAGAGGGTTTACTGGAGATCATTTCAAATTATTTCCATTTAAAAACTTGAATTTGGCATTGATGTAACATACTGTGCAGTATTTTTGGGGGGACCAGTATTTTAGCCTACAGCACTTCATGTACAAAGTGATAACACTTAGTGGCAGATGTTCCTGATCAGTGGCAAGCACTCCCAACTTACTTAGACCTTAAAACATGTTTTTAGGTCATGTTTTTTTGTTTTGTAGCAAAATCATGCACTATATATGTGTTATTTGTGTGCTGAATGTCTAGATTCATTTATTTGGCTCCTAACTACATTTGTGGGCTAGGCTGTAGGCTAGGAATTGGACCCCAAACAACTGACTTAACAAGCCTTTGTGACCCAAAGCCCCCCTCCCCTTAGGTTGGATAGCAGAGGGTTTACTGTATCCAGAAGGGCTTGCATCTCCTGCAGTTCATGTTAGGAAGTTATGGGTATCTTTTGCAGTTGTGGAGTACAACTGATTACTTGTTACAACCAAAACAACTGTGAAGAGCAAGGCAGTATTGTTTTAATACATGTTCTGTGTATGATGTCACTTGTCACAGATTATGGCTTTACAGAAGTGATTTCTGGAAGAGGGCAACTGTGTATATCAGTTGTTTCAGCCACAGTTGCTCTAAATTGAGGCATGCATTCTGGAAGGTGAGAAATTTTTTGCATTAAATACAGGTTATCAACTAAATTGAAGTTTGCCAAATGGGTCAAAATAATACGTTGCTTATGTTGGACTATGCTGGAACCAGAAGGAATATTCAGTGAATAAAGGATTTCACTAAGTCTTGGAATCATAAATTGGGATTTTTCTGTATTTTCAGAATTATACATTTCCACCCTAAAAGCAGTTTTGTTTTCTCTTTTCTGTAGCAAATTCGGCAGACAGTTCTAACCAGGGCTGGAAGTAGAGGGCAGGCAAGTGGTGGTCAACTGGATGAAGCTTCAGAAGCTGAGGAGTCAGCTGAGGTAGGCATAGGGTAGTCAGTCAGCTGAAGTAGTTAGTCAGCTGAGTTATGCACAGTGCAATCAGTCAGCTGAGGTAGGCACAGTACATTCAACGGAGGTAGGTGCAGTACAGTCAGTTGAAGTAGGTACAGTGCAGTCAGGTGAAGTAGGTACAGTGCTGTCAGTCATCTGAGGCATGCACAGGACAGTCAGATAAGGTAGGCATAGTGCAGTCAGCTGAGGTAGGTACATAGCAGTCAGTCAGCTGAGGTAGGTACAGTACAGTCAGCTGAGGTAGCCACAATACAGTCAGTCAGCTGAGGTAGGTAATGTGCTGTCAGTCAGCTGAGGTAGGTACAGTACAGTTAGTCGCCTGAGGTAGCCACAATACGGTCAGCTAATTCCAGCACAGTATAACAGTCACTCGGCGCCTCTCTCATCAGTATAACAGTCCTTATCACACCTGACTGTCTCTTCTCTCTTACAGACTGCTAAAGAGTGTCTTTGAGACGCCACTTGAAATAGTCTGTGCCATTCATTTCCACACTTTTATGTCACGAGTGTCTGTAGGTAAAAGCCTAATGGGGTAATGTACATAGATCATGGTGTCCAAGGTTTTGGCTGTCTCTTTGAATCCACTTCCCCAGTGTGTTCTCAGTAAGACGTTAACATACAGCAGGGGGTTGTAGTCCCCTCTCAAGTAAACTTATTGCTTAGTGATGTGACAACGCATTAAATTAGGTTTCTGAAGGTTTTGTTGTGAAACTGAAAATGAGGTTTTTCCAGCACAGGTATGTTTTGAATGAAAAGGAACAATTTGAAATGAAGAAATGGGCTGCAATTTCAGACTGTAGCTTTACATGTTTTTATTTGACTGCAGCAAGAATTGGAATATTGACAAAACATAAACAACCTGACAGCTGGGGGTCAACACCAGATTTCACTTACAAGATAAATAAACTCTCTAGTTTCTCTTAATTTGATCCATGTTCCTGGCATACCAAGTAGCAAAGCCTGAAAATTACACCATAAGTTTTTAGACATACTGCACACAGAGCATGGCCACTTATCACCAAGCTGGCCAGCCTGTTTTGGGCTTGGTGTTCACCCAGGAGGCTATATAGCATATTTGAGACCTTGCTTGATGTCTCCCAATCCCTCAGGCCAACTGGTGAGGGAGAACCTATTTGATCACACCTTGTTAACATAAGGTGTGATCAAATAGTTTCGGTACTGATCACAAAATTACACTACTGTTGCTAGCACAAACTTCTACCTACAGCTGTAGATAGACTGGAGTCTGCCAAGCCATTTTCTGCTTAGAATAAGGCTGTAGAAGATGTGATTGTTGAGTAATGTCTCATTAAGTGCGAGTGTGTGCTGTTATGTTCGCAGTCTTGTCGTACCTAGAAAATGGCCGGCAGACTTGAAAGAAGAATATGGTAGCATCAGATTTTGCTTTTAAGTTGGGGAAAATTCTCCAGAAACTTCAGAAATGTTGAAAGTACCTTGTGAAGAGCACTGTGAAGAACACAAATTAATGATTGTTTTTCCAAGGTCAAAATCCGTGTGACCTGCATTAAAAATGATGAATGCTCAGTATGTCCATCAGTAAGCAAACCAGATGAAATTGCAGATTTAGTGAAGGGATTTGTCCTTGAAAACAGATGAAGCAGTGGGCTAATTGTATTGTCCCAGGTACACTATTTTGAGGGGGATGACACTGATTACAAGGCAAGTGTTGTTTTTGTTAAATTCAGCCCAAAAACTATTTCATTGCATTATGTACATCATCAGTGCCCCGTTTCATAGTATATATTTTTTACAGATAAGAAGATGTCACTGAATAAGTTAATAAATAAACAGTTATCAAACATGCTTGTTAACTACTGTTTGCACATTAATACTGGAAGACCATCTGTAGTGAATTTTGTAAAGGAAATTGAAATATTCAACAGTATGTACATTGTCACACCTGTTGCAATTATAACATGAGAGGTTCTGTTTAAAGTTCACTTTGAATATGATTTTGGAGAACTGTAATAATAAGCTTCATTGCCTTTTTAAACAGGTGATAGATCTGACAGACAGAAAAGGGAGTGAGGAGAGTGAGATCTCAAAACAGCAACGTGATCGCGAGCAGTTCTTGCAGCAGCAGCGGGACTTAATGATGAGGAACACACTTCAAGTCAGTGAGGGTAAGTTACTCTCCCAGGGCAATAGGAATCTGAGCATTGTTTGTAGAAGTGGCTATCATCATGAATGTGGATGATGCTTCAGGCACACAAAATTAGTGGTCTGTCAGAACATTCCCTGTCAACATTTGCATCTTATAAGTGGAATTGTTGGGTAAAGGGCTGAAATCCACTTCACTGCAGTGGTTATTCATAAATACACCATACAGATGAAACCAGATTTTAAAACTAAATTTCACCTAGCTTAACTTAAATGTTGGTAGTGGTGGATTTTCCTCTATATCAAAGGTGTTGACTCAAATGTCAGAGCTTCATCTGTTAACAGGGTGTACCACAGAAGGGTGACTTTAGATAAGTACCATATTTATCCGAATGGAAGATAACGCTAACCTAAGATGACCCCCTCAATAAAATACATTTGCCATGGCAAAATGAATTCATCAGAATCTAAAATAGCCCCTAAAATTAAAACATCTGCTAAGAAAAAATATTTTGCTATTTGATTTCATACACTTGAAATACAAAGCATGTCAGTTTCTGTCTACCGTTACCTGTCATTGTCACTGTACCCACCTTCACAATCAGTACCTTCATCTTCCTCACACTCACTCCTAACATTCCTACCCTCTTCACTGCCATTCCACAACATACCATGATCAGTCCCATCCATTCATTGCATTTGATATATAACACTTCTTAAAACCCTTCACAGTCACTTCTAGTGAGATGGATTACCATGCCATTATGATCCACATTGACTACATACTACATTTACATTTCCTGGTTTATAAACTTACTTGAACCCATGAAGAAGAGTCACAGTTTTCTCCACACATGATGTTGCTGGTGTTAAGAATTTTAAATACATGTATTCTGGATTTTTTGTTGTGTCTGTGGTCTGATCAGTCTGAGTTCCAGGTTGTTCTTTTGGTTTTTAGTTTGTGGATTGGTTCAGGTGTTATTTGTGAGTCTTTTAGTTAATTTTTAATTTTTTAATAGCCATTTTCCTGTTACTACCCTTAGACTAGATCTGTTCCTAAGTGCATGTCATAACAAGTTTAGTGTTTCCATGGTGCCCAGTGACTGAGAGTAGCTCAGTCTAAAGGGTCTACTGGGTTAGGTGCTTCCTTGCCTAAGATGGAAAAAGAGCGAGCTTCTTCATCGGCTTGCTTCTTTAAACAATTAGATGATGGACAGAGTCCCCCCCCCAAAAGTATTATTTTGTCATTTAAATTTTTATGCTCTGTTCTGTCTTTTATTTGCACATGATGATTTGGCGATACATTCCTTGATGTGCCTCAGCATGGTCTGTTTCAGAGTGGACCAGTTTGATGCCGTCCAAATTTGGCATTTCGTATGTGAATATATGATGACACCACATATTGAAGCAAATTTATGGCAAAGACCTCATCTTGCATTCAAGTAAATATGGTACTTTGTGCCTTAGGTTGATACATGTATATACATCCTTTGATACAAGAAAACACAGCATTGAAAGGGTTGATGTGGTTGCATTTGGCACGTGGATGAATTATTTCTTGTGTCTCATGATCAGAGAAGGGCCACAGTTACCTGATTATAAGACAGAATTGTTTCGAGATGAACACTGGCTTGCATCGAGAAATGTTTTCGAAAGATGTGAGGCCAGCTGAGAAGCTGGAGGATGGGACTTTGATACTCTGCTGTGATTAGGTCAGTTGAACTATAGTAGAAAATTGAACTCCTAGAAAGTGTAAAGTTCCTGCAACAGCTGCTCTGCTCAGGGGTTTGATTAGTGGTATGCTTTTTATGTGGGGTAAACATAGGCAAATAACTGTAATTTAAAATATCTTATAACTCATCATGACTGCAGGTTATAATTTCAGAAAACTCTGTGTTAGGTTCTGCCTTCAGTCCAAGGTCATCACATATGGTAAGGCCACTCTCAAGGGCGTTATCCAGTCCATTAGTAGCCCTAGGCCCAACGGACATTCCCACTTCATCTTGCGTCCCAGTCACCAATCACTGTAGCAATAAAGTGGTTGGATCTGGGCCGCACAGGCTTACAACAGGACTGGCATTTGACAGTCTGATGCTGAAACATGCCTGTATCTGTGGTGATAATTCAAGTCACCCAGAGCATGGTGGAAGGCTTCAGAGTGTTTGGGCTCGTCTAATGGAAACAGGATTGGTCCAGAGATGTGACCGTGTAAGATCCAGGAAAGCCACCTTGGAGGAGATTCAAGCTTGCCACAGTGAGGCACATGCTCTTCTATTTGGTAAGTTTTGTAACTGATTTGTGCTGTGGTTTAACATGTAATGCAAAGGTGGTTGTAATGAGTATGGTTCAAGAGGTCACTTTAGATGGTCCGATCTAGTCCAGGGATGAAGACAGTCTTCATTCAGTGGTCCCAGCAGAGTAGGTTTCTTATTTTAACCTAATGACAAGCTGCACCAGCTTCTGAATTGATGAGCTTTTTTAAACTACAGTAGGATGAGGCAGTGGATAATGTGCAACCTATTTATGTCAGTTTATTTGTGTAATCAGACTGGGTGCTTGGCTATGGATCAAGTCAAATTGTTGTTTGAAAGGAGAAAGCTGAAATTCTCTGGTGGAGAAAACTTTGGGAGAATTTATTATTAGTCACCAATGCACCTGTTCAGAAAAGTCTGTATGGAAAGTTTTTAATGCTGCTGTAATTTCTGATTTTTTCGCAAGCTTTTTAAGAATTATCTGTGCAGGTTTTCCCTGTTTCTTAGGAATGGTACTTGTCTGGATTTTCCATGAGTCTAATAAGAACTGCATGACATCCGGGTAAAAGAAATTGACTTGAGTGCAAATGTCCCATGCGTGTAACAGCAGGTGTAGCAAATTTTCCAAGCTTTCTCATAAAAGTGTACAGCTTTTGTATTTACACTGTTCTTCCTCCTACTCCTCCTGGGATTAAAATTGTTGTTGTTGTCATCATCATCATCATCATCATCATCCTTGTTATCACCTTTATGCAGGATATTTACAATTATATGCCTGAAACAAACCATGTTTCTAGGGTATATAGTATTGCAGCTGTTCTGTATTCACAATTTGTGCTACATGTAATGTTATTCCACCCGTGAAATATGTATTGTACTTTTACATTAGCACTTTCTGTAGTATGTGTGCAGTGCCCAATATGGCTGTTTTTTGTAGTTCCTTAATTTCATGCTTTCCTGGTATGTTGCTCAGGTATTGTCTGGGTGATTTTGAAATGGTTCTAGTCACCCCTGTTGTTACTGGCATCACTTCTGCTGTCATATTTCCTCATGTGCTAAATTTCTGTAATGAGGTGTTTGTATTTTAAAATCTTCTCAGCTTCTTGATCACATTTCTGTCTCCAGGAATAGCAACATCTCTTAACATGCATGTTCCTTGTTTATTGTCATGTATTATGATGTCCAGTTTATTGCTGGGAATAGTTTGTTGGTTCCATAATATACTAACCCTACCTTCATGACTTGTCTTGACTAATTTTTCATACATAGTCATACCAGTGTTCATTGTCTTATTTTACCCTTATTTCCTTGCATGTGTTAAAGTGTAGTTGAGCACACGCTCCATCATGTCTCTTATATGTTGTTCTTTGCCAATATTTTGCCTGCTGATATGATGTGTTCCACTGTCTCATGAAATTGTTTACAGAGTCTGCATTTGCTATCTGTTTCTGTTTGTAGTATTTTTTTCACATGATATTTGGTTTGTAACATCTGATCTTGTGCTGCTGCTATTATTATAATTGTTGTTGCTTTTGTTTTTGTTGTTGTATAACTCAGAAATTATGCACCTAAAGTGGATGCACCATGTATGTGAAATGAACCCTTTCTTTATATTTTAGATCTACACAAAAAGTCGTTACAAGAATGGGATGTTTGTGCATTGAAGTTTGTTGGTACATGCATGATGTAATTACAGCCTGTAAACTTACATTTTCAGGAAATATATATTGTGAAGTGAACTAGTAATGTACTTTACTGCTCTAATAACTTGATCTACCAGGAATACTGATTGAATTGCACAACTGTATTCTTTTTTAAGTGCTTTCTGTGGTGTGTGCTCACACATGTATGAAAAGTCGCTATGTTTCTTTTTACTGTGTGATTTTTAAACAGACATATGACAGGATATTTTGTTAGCCTGATAACACATATGAGGGGGGACCCAAAAATAACCAGAATGATTTTTTTAAAATGGTTGATTAGGTTTTATACTATTACAACTCTAGTCTCCTTCAAAGTACTCTCCTTTCGACTCCATACACTTTTACCAACGTTTTTCCCACTGCTGAAAACATTTCTGGAACTCTTCAGTGCTGATGTTGTTCAAGACCTCCATCATTTTCTTTTTCACTTCGCTGACATCAGCAAAACGTTTTCCTTTTGTCTGACGTTTCATATGAGGGAACAGGAAAGAGTCGCATGGCACAAGGTCTGGTGAGTAGGAAGGATGAGGGATAACCATCATGTTGTTTTTTGCCAAAAATTGCTGCACACTCAAGGTCGTGTGGGCAGGGGCATTGTCGTGGTGAAGGAACCAATGACCGCTGCTCCACATTTCTGGTCATTTTTTCCGTACACTATTGCGTAATCTTTTCAACACCTGCAAATAAAATTGTTGATTCACAGTTTGTCCAGGAGGAACAAATTCCTTGTGCACAATTCCATTAGCATTAAAAAAACTAATCAACATGATTTAATATTTGATCATACCTGTTGGGCCTTCTTTGGTTTTGGAGAATTAGGAGTTTTCCATTGGCTTGATGCTTGTTTTGTTTCCGGGTCGTAACCGTAGCACCAAGTCTGATCTTCAGTCACAACTTTAGAAAGAATCTGTGGGTCATTTCCAACTTGTTCCCTTAAATCGTAACGAAAAGTAAAATGATTGTTTTTTTGATCCTCTGTCAACAACTGAGGAACGAATTTTGTGGAAACACATTTCATATTCAAATCTCTTGTTAACATTCACTGACATGAACTCCAAGACAAACCAGTTATCTCAGAAATCTTATCAATGGTTTGATGACAATATGCATTGATTGTGTTGCGAACTTTTTCAAGATTTTCATTATTTCAGCAGGTTGAATGTCGGCCAGATCTTGGCTGGTCCTCACATGACATTTCACCCCTTTTGAAATGTGAATACCACTCATGCACTTGAGTCTTACTTAAAGCTTCTTCCTTAAAAGCTTCTTGCAGCATTAAAACAGTTTCAGCAGCTGATTTCCCTAACAGAAAACAAAACTTCACACACACTCTTTGTTCTTTATTACCAGCCATCATAATAATCATGGAACTACCTAGCAGGCACTTAGAAAAAAAGGTACAACAATAACAGTCAACCTAGATTGACACCACGTCAGACTGCTAGAGTATTGTGTTGACTCGCAACACCTAGCGGCGCATCATGCAACTACTTCTAGTTCGTGCGCCACATTTAAATTCAGTTTATTCTTAGGTCCCCCTACGTATATGAGAAATGTGTAGTTTTCTTACTGGAATATGATTTGTGTCTTCATAACTTCCCTTGAGTACTGTTATGGATGCTTTGTGCACAAAACATTTTGCCTATTTTTTTTTATGTGTGTAGTTGACAAAATCTCTTAACCTCCAAAAATGTATGTTTTTTGGCCTTAAAATTATCACTCAGACATGTTACTTTTCTTGAGTAGAGGCTTGGCATTTATTGACTCTCTGGCAAGTTTTATTGCTACAGTAGAATTTTCTTGTTGCTGTATTCCAGTTTAGTGTACATGTTGAACAAGTCTTAGGAAAACAGTATGGAGTCCCTGCTGACCACATACACTATATTGGTTTCAGTGAGATTACATTCCAACGTGAGAAGTGAAAAGGGTGCCTTCCAAAAAACAAGTTGTTTTATTTGAGTTATGTATTATCATGATTCGAAGATGCACCTGGTTTTAGGCAGAAAACACCCTATTTAAGTTAACCAAGTAAATCCAGCAATGCGGTTGTTGCTCATCCCCATATTTAAATAGGATAGGTAAAATGTGGTGCTTCCACAGCAATTGAGTAAAACATCTACTTCTATATGAGCCATTGTTATGTTGAAAAGTTGGAAGAGTTTCTGACACTTTCTGAACTCCATAGTTCATGTAGTGTTGAATAAGGTGACTGTAAGTGGTGAATTGGAAGAGGTGTGGAAGGAGATGTGGTTAAAGGACTGTTTGTATTGCAGCACTCAGCAGGAAGAAGGTCACGTTGTGAACTTTTACACTGTGACTGAAACAGCAAACCCTTGCCATTTGTCAGGGTTACATTCTTGAAAACTCACATAATTGGTAAAACTGCAATGGCAAAAATGTGATTAGGGAGACCAAAGACATACAAAATATAACTGGTCTACATATTATTAAGCTTTGGTGCTAACATTTATTGGGATTGATGTGGCTTTCACATTTTGATTGCTTTTACTTGTGCATGTCCTTATACATACACCACCTTGTATGATGCCATGATGACCTAAGCTCTTGCTTAAATTTCAGCACCTTTCCCTGAAATGGTCTATCTAAAAGAAATGATTAACTCAGTCATCTGTCATCTGGAGGACTTTCTTCAGAGCGCTGATAATTAACTAAAGTCTCTCCTCAGTGGTGTCACAATCTTATCAACATGTTGTTTGTTAAATTTTGTCTGGTTTTAAAGGTCCAGCAGCATGAGACTCGAGAACTTCCTGTATATTAGCGCCCTCCAGATATTGTATTCCTCCTCCTGAGAACTTCATTGACTAACAAAAGTGTGGTACTTATTTGTCCTTGGTGGTTGGAGAATGCCTGGAATGCATTTCTGCTTCAGGCCAAAGCTTCTTCTAGCAGCTGTTTCAAGTACTGATCGTAGTGCTTTCCATGTTCTTGTTTTCATTTTTCTTAGTGTAATGAGTTGTTGTTTTGTTTGAAGCATTGTGACTGCTGACCACAGCAGTGCTATTCCCTTGTCCAACTTTACCCAATATCTCCAGTTTCTATAAGTGTTACATCATTTTCTTTCACTTTTATTGTTAGGCTGTTTGCAGCATGTAAGCTGCTTATGCAGTTCACTCTTAATTAAAATACAAGGGCAGCAGTTAGTTCTGAAAATTATAAGAAGTACAGTCAGAATACTTGTTTGTATCACATGATACTGGGGTGGGCTGTGAGTGAGACAGGCAGCTATGTGTGGGCCATTGTGTACTGTGTTGTGCACCTGCAGAAGGATGAATATGAATTAGAGAGAAGCCTGCACCATGAGGCACATGAGTAGGTGAAACTGATGTTCAAACCTCTGAACATTGTGGGTCTGCTGTGTCTGATATTTCTATTGAAGTGTGTGTTGTTCTGCCCAATATTTCCTCTCACATCTAGAATCTGTATGTAACTTGAATTTTCTTTGCAAGACATACCATTCACATGTATTGCAGTTTGTCAAGTATCAGTGTCATCTATCTAGTACCCACTCTGTTTGGTGGGACAAGTACTTAGTATGTACAAACTTATACACGGTCATTACCAACAGCAGTCTTCTAATAGCTTGGGCTTGGATAATAATTTTTATATCATGGATTTTGTTCATCTGTGTAGAATTTTTGCCCTTAAATGTCAAAGGACTGTTTATTCCATTTCAGATTTTAACAATAAGAAACCGTCCCAAGCACAGAATAAACCCTGTTCACCTAATCATAGTCATAATCATCGGCTCTACATCCCTGGGTGGGCATTGGCCTCCCCTGTTT
>Ga0209629_10001277_pt1 | contig 15644 bp, 8 predicted proteins | sample TergutCu122P5_FD_187286 | JGI IMG/M metagenome (GOLD analysis project Ga0209629, IMG submission 187286) | Cubitermes ugandensis P5 segment gut microbial communities from Kakamega Forest, Kenya - Cu122 P5 (SPAdes) (version 2) | ecosystem: Host-associated > Arthropoda: Insects > Digestive system >...
CTTTCCTTCCATATCAAACACCTACAAGGGACAAGTCCAAGGCCCTGCACACTTTAAAACAAATATCATCCTATAGCATCCATATCACATCATCCACAAATCCTTGATGTCTTGGGCTGACCAATGTGATTAACATTATGGGTGTGACCATATTGTTAATTGTATGTTAAATAAGATTGTATTTTTGTATAAATCTACAAGAATAATCACTGTTACATCATATAGTCTAATGTATTTGAAACAGAATTTCATATTATTGTATAATCACATGCACACACAAAACACTGAACAAACCAGTTTTGCACCCAATACAACAAAAAACAAACATCCCATAAACCTGCACTAGTAGTTGTTGGTTACCACAATTTTGGGACAGCCTGCTGGTCCTATGTTCAAGGGTCTGGCAGTTTAAAAAGAAGGTGGGACTGATAGGCTGTCCAAAAATGTCAGTACCAACCTACCAACCTACACTTCATAATATTCAAGAAGAGAATAGGCCTCAACTATAGTGCAGTGGAAACCTGAAGTCCCGCACCTGTGATGTTGATTACACTGGTTGACCCAGGAGATGGGTGTGAATGCAGCACAAATGGATGGATTGATTGTAGAAGCTGACATGTGGGATGCTACCAGTTTGACATCCATGAGACAGTGGAAATGACTACTTCTGAATAAAAGAGCCCAATTTCTACCAGGAGGAAATTTTAAAGTTTGTGCCAAGATGGCACAGATGCATCAGCATGCTAAGGGATTGTGCAGAACATTAATGATACTTCCATGGAATAGATGAGCTACATTTAACATTGTAATGACATATCATTTAATTTTGAAGGATACAGAACCTCGCTTATTGAAAATCCTTTGTGTCTTGTTTTAATCTGTCACAGTGAAAGGCCACATTGTACACTTGTACAGAACTTTGAATATTTTAGGTTGTTGAAGTCATAACTTTGTTTTCAGGTAACTGTCAGGGGCCGGACATACATTCCTGACAAGTATGAAAGAAGGAAGCAGTTAGCAAAAGCCACAGCTGCTGAATTCTGTCTGAAGCAACTTTGTGTGCTCAAGTAACTTCAGATGTGGAAACAGAGTTTCTGAAGGTTAATATTATGGTGAGGTTAGTGTCCTCAGCTGTTGAACGCTGTGGTGCTGGAATTAAATGCCCGGTGTAGTGTCTATAGACCGTAATTTGAGTTAGGGTATTTAATTATAGTAAACATAATCTTAACAAGATGAATATTTCTTACAGTTTTCCTTCAGATTTAACAAAATAAAATTTAACAGTGTGTTTATGAATCAACCCCTCAGCAAGGAGTGCCCAGCGCTGTTTTTCATAATGTAAATGTCAGACACCGCAGTGTGTCAAACTTGTCATCACATGTGATGTGACTTCTGTATGCTTGTAGATAAAGGATCTGGCCTGCAAGTAGTATGGAATGTAGTTCAGAGATCCTCTTTTTTCTTTTCTTTCTTTTCTTTTTTTAATTCTATTTCTTGCCTCAAAGCATTTGTCAATTTAGTTAAGTATTTGAATGCATGCCCTGTTTGTTGTGTGCTTCTGTCTGTTAGTCAAGTTAAAACTGAAATGAATATCACTACTGTTGTCACAGTTGTCGAGTGCTACATCACATGACCCTTGTGCATCAGTATTTCCATGTCCTTTCACAGGTTCATTTTTATTTGAGGCAACAGTCTTATGAATGTAGTTATATGTGTGTAATGGTTAGAACTAGCTGAATTTATACTTCGTTTCCATGTGTGTGACTGTACACAGAATAATTTCATGAAAATATGTCATAGTGTAGTGAGGACAAAACAAAAGTATAAGCTCAGTTATGACTGATGTTGCATCTGAGATTGGTGGGGCATGTAGCATGTATGGGGGAGAGGAGAGGCGTATACAGGGTTTTGGTGGGGAAACCTGAGGGAAAGAGACCACTTGGGAGACCCAGGCATAGATGGGGGATAATATTAAGATGGGTCTTCAGGAAATGGGATGTGGGGTTATGGACTGGATCGAGCTGGGACAGGTTGCGGGCTCTTGTGAATGTGGTAATGAACCTTTGGGTTCCATAAAATGTAGGGAATTTCTTGACTAGCTGAGAACTGGTTAGCTTCTCAAGAAGGACTCTGTTCCATGGAGTAAGTAAGTATTCATATTTCATGTAGGAGAATGTATTAGAAAGTCAAAGGTGAATAGTGGAAGTGTAAGACCTTTAAACTTTATTTGACTAGCCAAAACATTGAAAGTTAGATGTTTTCTGTCCATACTGGGAGATCCATAGCATCACATACACAAGGTATGTTGAATTTTATACAGTAAATTTCAAGAATAACATGTATAACTCTTTGATATCTTCCATTCTGTGACTGACTGATCCCCCCAGTATAGCAACTTTCATGTTCTGGTCATGTGTTAGAAAATTGTAAATTATAAATTCATTTTATTTCACGTATGAGCCATATTGTGGAAGGTGGAAATTAATGTGGTACATTGAAATTGCAAAGTGTGAATCCATAATCTGTTGCTAAGTACGCTGATCTGTTTATACTACGTATCATGTATTCTGTAATCTCTGAATTCAAACGCTGTATACATATTACAGTAGGTTTGAAATTGCTCCTCTGAAGTATATCCTTACTCCTTTTTTGATGAGCAGTATTTCTGAGATCCAATAAACTTAACCACATCACATGTCCTTGAAATATGTTTCACTTGTGAACCACCCAAGTCGTTGCTTGCTAATTATGCACCAAGTTTTATACTTGATTACACTAGTGATGTGTTCATACACATGTACACGTTCTTGCCTTTTAAGTTACCAGGACAAACCAGAGGTTGCTAACGTTTTTGGGCTTTGGTTGATACGGAGTATCTTATAATTCATAGCCAATATTTTATGAATCTACTGAAAAAGTTGTGAGTTGAAATAATTATATTACGAACAGCTTTGCACATCCTTCTATGAAGTCATGTTCCAAAATATTTATCCTACAAAAGATACATGGCAGAAAGTAAGTAATGTACATAGGATATGTGGTTATTTACACCTTCAGTTAATGTGACACCTGAACATACACTGAACATTTGCACTTACCACCAATTCATAAATTTGGTTCATAGAGGACAAATCACATGCTTTGTGATGTTTTGTGAAAAATTAAGAAACGATTATAAATATTGTCATATTTTCATGGGGCACCAAAAACCATTCTGATTGCACTGAAGTGCCCATATGCATATGGTTGGTAATCTCAACTTCTTACCGTATTGAGTTAAGGAATGATTCTTTGTATTTGGTTTGCTTAGTAGTACCCTAATGTTATGTACCAGATTTTTTAATCAGTTATTTCCTTTAAACATACAAACGGCCTGTGACATTTGTCATTCTACTGTTCACCAAAATTAAAAATGTGTCCAATCTGTGAACATTATGTATTGTCATAGTTACATTATAATTTGGACATTTGTGGTTTTAAATACCAGGTGTCCCAGATATAGCTTTACCAAGATAGTGAAGCACTTATCTTTGATTGTTTTCACATGTGTTCAGTTTTTTTACGTGCAATTGCTGGTGACACTAAAGGTACATATAACAAATTGAACAATTTCTGTAGTTCTTTTCACTTGCTGTGGTTGGTTGTAAATAAAGTATTGTTTCCCCAGAACATGAGTATAACCTTGCTAAGCAACTTTTAGGACAGCATGTACCTATATAACTAGTCTTTTGTATACATTGTATATCATGACAATAAAATACTAAGGTATCAGGATTACAAAGTAGAGTTATTGAATGTGCTGATACTGCCTAATTATCCTTAAGTACCATTCGTCATTGAATCTTCTCATGTACTTGCACAGCATTTGAAATGTACATTTGTCTGTGCCTGTATCTTATTTTATCTAACTCTTTACTAATACAGATGTCTAGACCAGTATACAAACTTACAGAAACATAACACTTTGGCCTTCTGACTCAAATCTTCTGCCTTTTTCCATCTGATATACATGTGTCCTGGTGTGGGCCTAATAAAGAACAGGCATTTTCACTAACATGTATGGCAGCTCAGCTGTTAGCAGTGGTATACAAAGAATGTGGTGCAGTATTTTGATGTAATATGAACCTTCATTTCATTTTTTTAATTATATGAATGTACTTTAATTTCTTGATCCTTTTTTGCCAGAATTAAATGCCTGGTGTGCTGTGAAAGTGACAAAAATATGAATGGCTGTCATTACTTTGCAGTCTGATGTCGCTCAGTTTGAATGATGTTCTTCAGTGGTCAGAAAGTTGGGTTATGATTGTACACCTTGTCAGTATCATGATGTAGATCAGCTGCAGCTGAAGATAGGATAGCATTTACGATGGGAAATTAAACTGTACCCAAAGACTGAGAGTGAGGATTAACCTAGCATCCAAAAACATCACTATTGTGCTTGCACTTGCTTCAACAGCTGTGGCTGCTGTAACTGAGGAGCCCAGTATTTTGTATTCAACACAAAATATGTGTTCTGTTTTGCTCTGCAATTTTTGTTCCTCACAGGTTTCACTGCCATAAATGTTTGTGAGTTACACTGTAGATACGTTGTGAAGTGCATATAGGTCTTCATGGTGTGCCTGTTCCTGTAGTTCTGCGTAAATCAAAATTGGAATATGTTGATAAATTACAGTTAGACTTCCAGCATCATATTTCATGAAAATCTGGTGAGCTGGTCTGAAGTTCATGCATGCAGATGGACTGATGGATGGACGGAGCAGTTTTAAGAGACGGTCTGCGGGGAAGTGAACACAACCATTAGTGTCATTCTGTTTTGCATGAGGTACAACATAATTAAAATAAATATAGCTTTTGTTATTTTAAATTATGCCCTTAAACAACCTTAAATATTTAACATGAAAATTAGGTATAATGCTGTATATTATTCCCACATTTTATTTATAACAAAAGTGTATCTAACTTGCAGTAACATGATTATGCTTACCAAGTGTGCCAGTAACTCTCAAGATATCTCCGATGTTTATGAACTCACAGATGATAACATTCAAAATGTCTGTGACATATACTGCAATTATCCAATGTTTCTCAGTGCTGCGTGAATACGGACATTCAGGCGATTCTCAAAGTCATAACCTTTATAGTTTGTCTGAGCTTGAAGAAGTAATGCTTTTCCTTCCTCAGCAGTCTGCAATAAAGACAAGGAACATCAAGTAAATGAAGCTGGGTATGAAATGGTTTTATTAGAAAATTCAGTTGCTCTATTTACTCTTCTGTGTAACAAATATATGTTTTTTTAAGTCATAATCAGCAAAATAGGGAATTGCCTTCTAGTTGCTCACAAATTTATGTACAGGTTTCTGTTCTTTGATATGAAGTCGCATCATCGTGTAATCAGTTCCTGATGTTTTGAAGGAATGTAGTGCCTTTAGTTCTCTTTGAACTTCTTGGCCCATGAAGGTAAAGACACTTTTCCTTCAAAATGTCGGGGAACTGGTTACCTAGTGATGCAGCTTCATATCTCAGACGAATGGTATTTTCAACCACGCTACTGAGAAAATGTCACAGCTCACAAAGTTAAACTTGTTCTGTGTAGATGTTGTCCTGAAAACCAAAGATTGTGAAGCCCATTGTATATGTCAGTAAATACAGGGTGTGTGTTGCAGTTCCTTAAAATAGAGTGAGTACGGTATTTACCTAATGCAAGGCAAGAGAAGGCCATACGAGGTGTGATCCCTGCCTTTCCGTTGGATCGCTCTCGGCAGCAGCATTCACCGTAGTTTTTGATCACACCTCGTATATGTTGCAGTACCACAGGATAACATGTTTCAAGCAAAGCTAAAAATGTCATTCAGATTACAGTCTTCTGGGATGTGATGCTATTTATTGTGGCAGATAGTCACCAGTGTTGCAAGGGAACCTGCACTCTTCCTCATCAGGGTGAATGAATGAATGGAGCAGGCTCCTCCAGAGAGTACTCCTATCTAACCAAACCACAGGGTGTCATACCCCAGGAGACTCTTCTTCATTCTGAATTTTATTGAAATATTTAAACATCCTATGTCAGCCTTGCAGTATTAAACAAAACAAAACAACACCAAAAAAAAAAAAAGACTAGGATATTTGATAATGCTTCACTCACTCTAGCATTTTTACACAAGAGGGTACCAAGTTCATAGAGAGCAAAAGCTGAAATATGGTGATCACCACTTTGCCCTGTCATCCCTCGTTCTCCAGTGTTGCAAAGTTCTAATTCACCTCGCTTGGCAAGACAAGTTCGGAAACTGGCTACGGCCTCTTCATGGAGTCCTAGGTAGCACTGGGCAGCCCCCATTACAAGGTAACGAAGACCCTCCATGGGCTCCCGACCAACTGACTGACATTCTGTGTGAGAATTGTAATACAGAAACATGCTACAGTGTTTCTTACATTAGATGAATAATATCAAAACAAATAATTGCTGCAGTGTATTTGGAAGGTTTAATATATTGAAAATATGCATGTGGAAACCTCACAATATGTTAGGTTGATGTATTATTTAAAAAGTGAAGCTTTCACATTTATTTATTTCACATAGGTTAAAAAACTACCAACATCCTTTTAGGCAATCAGCTGTCTGACCATGGAGGTAGAAACCAATGTTTTGGAGACTGTGTATGTTTTCAGTGCAGGGACATAGCTGATAGCCCAAGAATATTTTAGTGCTATAGTTTCATTATTGTTAATGTAATTTTATCTGAAATCAGACAAACATAAACCAAAATATTCTTTACTGTATGCCTCTAAAAACGTGCATCAAATGTGTTAAATTTATGTCAAATGATTTATTAAAAAGTTATATCACATTGCAAGTATCTGTATATTATACTGTTTATTGTAAGTTTGAAATAAGTATAAATCCACATGTAAGATGAACCAACAAAATGCACCCTTTTTCCTTAATGATTGAATTCAATTATATTGTCTTCGATATATTTCGAACAACTAAGTGTTCATCATCAGGAAGACTGTACAAGCAGCTTTACGGTATTTTATCATGCATCTATATATGCAGTCTAAACAAATATCCTGACAATGACTAGACTGCATATATAGATGCATGATAAAATACCGTAAAGCTGCTTGTACAGTCTTCCTGATGATGAACACTAGTTGTTCAAAACATGTGGAAGACAATATAATTGAATTATATCATTAATGAAAAAAGTGTGCATTTTGTTGGTTCTTCTACATATGTATATCATGATGCATGATTCAGAAAAAGTAAAGTATAAATCCATTCAGTACCTTCCAAGAGGTTATTTACATGCTGAACACTGCAAGAAGGGAGAGCATTCCACAGGAAGAGCAGTTCAAAGGCCAAAAGTCTACAGTAGGCCTGGTCAAAATTTTTGCTGTCTCTTTCTTCAGGAAAACGATTAGTTCTCCTTAAGATGAACGTGTCCAGCTGGGTGCTGCGTTGATGTGATGATGCAGACAATGCAGGTACTTCTTGTGTCAATTTGATTGCCTCATCCAGATTGCCAGATGCACCTGTACATACTGGTGTTAACATCGAAGGTCAGTGTTACGCAAGGTTTCTTTCGAAATGGTAGCACCATTCTTTTATTTAATCTACTATTTATCTGAAAATGTGGTTATGACATTTTCATTCTATCACATGTCTACAGCAATAGGAGCACAGTTCAAAAACTATCATATTGTGGCTGTTTGATGTTTTGTACTGTGTCGGTGTTCCAGCTAAGTACATAACTTTTGGAGGAATGTGTTTATACACTTAGCAAGAATTGAGGTTCTCATAGTGGTGTTGCTGAAGATTCAGTCCTGGGATATTACTCTCTGTCATTGAGTTTGATAGTTCTTGAAATTTCATATGATCATAGTACCTTCATCAGTATGGTTTCGCCATCCAAGAAGAGATGACGGCAATAGGTTCCTTTGAAACAAGCAAACTAAACCCCTGCTGATACCTTGTAATGTCTCCGGTGGTGTGTGTTTTCTGTTTATATCCTCATGGTAGAAAAGTATATCACAGCAAGGTATAGGGACCAAGTGGAAAGGATAAGGTTCTGTGAACAAACCAACGGATACTTTGGGACCAGGACAGGGTGGGGCCGAAAAAGGCATGGGACTGTGTGTCATGTCCCAGAAGATAGTATTCTTCATTTCAATGCATATTGAATGTAACAACATGTAAAGGTGCCCTGTGCTTGCTTAATTCAGTACAGCATCAAGCATGGTGTATGGGGGAATGTGGTTATAATGACATTCTTTCTTAACTGTTACCACTAGACGGAAGTGAGTAGAGAGCTGCATACCGCAACAACGTAACCCCCAATACATATTTGATAAGAAACTGGGTGGACCCCATATTCAGTCTGGGACACATGCATTCTGTAGTCTCTCCTATGACAGGTCCATAGCCTCTTCCAAAGCAAATTCTCCAAAGAGTGTGATCTAGTGCTTCCTATTTCAATTTCCGGTATCCTCTCGTTTCCTTTGTGTCATTCAGTAGCTGCTTACTCTTTTTCATTGTCCTCCTGTAATTTCTATCCTACCACAATGGCAAGAACAGTTTCTGCCCCACCATGAATTACCAGTAAACTCTGGTTCTTCACTCCACCCTGTAACTTAGTTGTTATATTGACTGAGCTACCTTCCTCCCAGTACCATGTAATGATTGTTTTTATTAGTAAGTGGGAATGGTTCTTTATGTCTTCAGGGAACTGAACAGCAAACTCAAAAAGTGCAGTAATTCTGTGCAGTTTGGTTAAAAGTGCCAGTAATTATTGAAACTGAAGTTATTGACAGAATGTGTGTTCACTTGGAAACATACCTGCAGCAAGATAAGTATAGAAACTTCTTGACCATCGTGACCTGAGTTTGAGCTGAAAGAAATACTGATAGGCCTGATTCCAGTCCAGGTGGATCAGATGACACCATCCAACTTCATGCAAACAAAGCAGTTGAATTTCTCTCTGTGGAGACTTCACCACAGCTGCCTGGTATGCTTCAAGGGCTCCGTCAATGTTGGACTGCAACAGAAAGCATCCTACTCTCTGTCCAAGTTACAAAATATATTCTATCACAACTGTGCAGTGAAACTTCTTTAACCTCTGGAAATAGGGAATTTTAAATCTAAAGAGTTGGCATTCATTTGTTGGCTCAAGCTTAATGGTATTATTGAAACGTGAAATACCTGGCTATCTGCATTGGCCCTACCCCACATGCATGCACATACATACAAGCTACAGTAGTACAAGCAAGGTCAGTCATGTATTGCTTAATGTAAAGAAGTAGTTAATGACCAGAGAATAACTAATAACACAAATTTGAGAGCTAATAACTTTTCTGATATACAATGATTAAACATCCATATGTGAAGGAAGATGTCAGTCTATAAAACATACAATGTTGAAAAGTTTCTGAGTTTAAAAAGTACTGATAGTCTTATTACCTGGCATACGGAATGGATTGTGAATGACGTTGGATTGCTTTGTGTGAAATCTTTATTATATGTTTTGCATTTTACTAGTTCTGTGTATTTTGAGCTTTTATGACTTATTCGTGGAATAAGTCATGTTGTCACTCTGACTAAGTTTTGCATCCATGGAACATAACATTAGTCATGTCTATGTATACGACGTATAAGTGTATGGGACTGGCTTTGATATTACTGGTTCAAATTCCAAGAAACAGCGAAAGGAAGGAAGCTGTTGTAACTTAGCTTTAGGCACTATTGCAGCATTTACTAGGAGGAAGTGAGGACAGTTGTAATTCTTTATATACAGGAAAATTATGGAATCTTACAGTATGTTCCCATATGCCACTCACAAAAGTGTGTTCTGTTTTAGTCCTTTCAAGGATGTATTTTGGTCTACCTCATCTTACCTTAAGTCTTTCAACACGTCCTTTAAAGAACAGAAATAATGCAGACTGTCCAAATTCATTCTGAGATTCTGTTATCAGGCTTTGTGCTGCTTCAACCCCTGCTTGAACATTGGATCCATCCAGGGCAAAGAATGGACGGACTATGGTGTGATACCACAGGAGAGCCAACCTGCAGATGCGAGTTTGTGAGTGAGTATAATTACCGGACTAATACTGCTGTGTGTGCCACATGCATGTACCATCACCATAGTGAGCTATACTGAGGCCACACAAAGAAGTTCCATGGCTTGACTCTGCCTATATATCCCTTGAGTCGATCTGCCTCCCTCTCTAGTGTATTTCTTAATATTCCTTCCCTGTTGTGTAGCAATTCTGTTGATATGAATGTTGGTAGTGATAACCTTTGCTACAGACAAACACTTTGGGGCTGGTTGACAAGGGCTACAGGAATACAATGGTAGGCACATTTGAGGAAGCCGTGATGTGATTCTCTCCATCTATAGGACTTACTTTCCTTTTACTTATTGTCAACTAAATGTCATCAAGTGGGTGTCATTTCTACCTTATATTTGGGAGCTTGCAGGTTCAGATCTTGATCCAGAGACATGCCGTCCTGATTGCGGCTTTCTGTGGTTTTCCTCAGACCATCCAGGAAAGTACAGGGTAGTACTTCACATCAGGCCATGACCACATCCCTAAACATTCTTCTGAATTAATTAATCATCGTACAGTCGCAGACTGTAAAGTCTCAGCTACTGACAGCATTATTCAATAAACCCCATATATATGTAAGTAAATAAAGTAAGATGCCTTATTACAATTTTGTCATTTTTCTTTAATGTATCATATTAACAATAATGTATTTATGTAGGCCTGTTTACTCGGTAATGTAGATATTGTAAACAGGAGTGAAATGACTGTTGAACTAGGTGGATACGGAACCATCACTGGAGATGCCTGCAGAATGATGAACTCACATTATAAAGGGAATAATTTTAATGCAGATTTGCAAAAAAGAGTTTATTACCTAGGTCTTCATGTCTTGCTGGGAATGGCTGTAGACACTGGCAATGATATATTAAAAAAAAGTTCTATTTGTAGTTAGATGACATGTATGCATTCAACCATATCCCAGTTCTCAAATGTATTACAACAAGACAGGCAATGTACATATAACATAATATTGAGGTGTGTGTGACTAACCATAATTACAATGGAAAAGCAGTTACTATTAAATATGATAGTGTGTGTTCATATTCTTGCCTTAGGTATCTGGCATGAAAATTGCATCTTTTTCTGTCATATTATATTGTAATTTATGTCCTGTTTGGCTGTACAATATTTTTCCACATTATTGAACATAAAATGTGTGTTTTTACTGTCTCTACAAATTTTGTCTGCAATTTTTCTCATTCTGAGAAGAAGTCAACAAGGCATCATCATTGAACATGGGTCTTCACATAAAGTATCCATTATTCTTGTCAGATTTAAATTGAACTTGATTCTGTCTGCAGAGTTTTGAAAATCCTCAAATTTCAAATTTCATGAAAATTTGTACAATGACAGCCATGTTGTTCCATGCAGGCGAACAGACATAATGAAGCTAACAGTCGCCTTTCACAATTTTTTGAACGCACCAAATAATGGTTACCATAACTTTTATTACTTTTTTTTGTTGTTGTTTATAGTGAGGGACACCCCTGAAGAAGGTAAATGTATTTTGTTGAAACATCTGGGGCAAATATAACTGTAACTGTTTCAAAATATTACGTACTTCTGTATTTGGTGGACATTATTACTTTGATAGGCGGGAAGTGAATTTAATATTTTGTCGCTAGTCCCATTGCAAGCATTGCTGCATTACGTTTTACTACATCTTGATCATGACAGTGTTTCCAACCTACAGGTACATTTCATGATGAATGGCATTAAACATTTGGCTTTTGTAGCAATATTTGAAATATTGCCACGTTGGCAGTAGCGTAACCAAGTATCGAATATTTAAATTGTCATATGTAATTTCTCAATAGAACTTTACATTGTGGTTTTCTGGAGTGGGCTACCATCTATCACGGTGTAAAAACCAAGAAATAGCACATAATAATTTGTGTCATTAAATCCTCACATCGAATTATACATACAAAGAAAACTGGACAATAAACAGAACACAATTTTTCATATCGCTAGTCACATATTTGGGCCATTATCAAGCATACATGTCACCGAATAAGTCAAACGAGCATGTGCCGACATTGGTTGCAAAGGAGTAAGAGTATATGAATGTTGCGTGGTGTGGACAGTGATCTAAGGTAAAGTTATCCAGTATTATTCGTACTGTAAAATATTAATACATACTATATGGTACACATCTTAAAAGGTTCCTTTTATTTTTAAGGTGTTTATGGTAGCTGTACCTATTCGGAGTTTTAATAAGTGACAAGACTATTGTGGAAGGTCACACGTAATCGCGGTGTTCATATTACTCCACAATTGCACATGATTTTAATTGTGAATGTAATTTATGTATGGCAGATTTAACATTCTTCTGTAGATATATGATGTAAATGATGGCATAATGAAAAAAGTAGATGTCACCTAATTTTATGTACTAACCTGGCATTTGCCTAGAGGAACTGAGGAAAACTACCAAAATCCTGTGAGAGTGGCCATTCTTCTGGCCAAGATTTAATTCCAAACCTCCCAAATACGAAGGAAGAGAGGTAACCACTACGCTGCGACGTTCCCTGCTGTTTTAAGTTAATGGCTACCCCAAACATTATATGCATGACAATCTTAGACAAGTTCCACCAGATATTCTGTGGACCTAATTTGGTCACAGTCGGGGTGGGAATGAAACTGCCATTGAGAACTGTGGGATCATGTATTTCAAAAGTAAACCCTAACTATGAATAAACTTACGTTGCCAGTGGTGCCCTCATGTCATGCCCCTGACGAGCAAACATGAGAGCTGCGATGCCCACTTGACGATCACCCTCAAATCCCAGGAAATGAATAAGCTTGAGCAATGAAGGTGGCAGAAGAGAAATACAAAGTTGGAATATTCCGTAACCAAAGCTGACAGCTGACATTAATCTTGACACAACTTCTGGTGGTATGCTGTTACTGTAACACAAGGATCACAACTGAGCTCCAATGTTTGCATGAATACAGTATTCTGTGCCCACTGTGGGTTTGTTCATGTTGTTACTACCAAAGTCTAATATTATAGGCAATGTGGAACATGTGGTTTAGCACACCTTCCGCTCATTTTGCAGCACACATACAGACTAGCTGCTTGTTGTTGTTTTAGGGACACAGTAGCTGTTTATTCTGATGATAATTTGAAGTGCATAAATGCAGTATGTGGGCATAATTTAGACATGTATATGTTAAAGCAGGGTTACAAAGAGTAACCAAACAACTGAATTGAGCAGAATACTTTGGGAGAAGCTAGTTATACCTCAGGTAATCGAGAGAGTTACTGCATTTTGTGAAACACAAAGGTACACTACTGTGGTCACTATCCTGAGCCAGATAAATATCTACAGACACATCCTTACAACATATTTTTTAACGCTCTGTTTTGTTATGTACTTATAATAACCACTGCACAAAACGGTCAAGTATTGCCTGTTTAATAATTATATTATTTACCAGTGGTGTTTAAAGAAGTAACAACTATTGAAACGTTATCAGAACAAATTATGTGAGATGTTAATTGAACAGAGAAATGAAGGAAAAATGAACAGCGATTTCAGAAAGTCACAAATTCAAGCATTAGAACTGATGGCATTCTTCTTCCTGTTGTTTTGGGTGTGAGATGTGAAGTTATGTTACCTAACATGAATGAATATGAAATGTTATACTAGGTATGTACCATGTAGTAGAACTCTCAAAAGTCTCCACGAATGGTTCATAAACTCATGGTAAACTGCATTAATATAGACAACATATAGTACTTACTCTGCATCATCATCTGAATATAAATTGAAAGAGGAGAGAATGGAAAATGGATTTCGGAAGCCGTTGGTTCTTCCATTAGGTGTAACGCTGCCACTTGGCGTTGGCGCTGATGTGTTGCACGATGGAACAGACCATTCAGATGTAGGACTCTGCAGGTTAGGATTGCTAGGGCCACGAGTAATGACCTTCCATGATGGAAACTGAGAACCTATTTAATAAAAATTAACTTGTACTTTATCATTATTTCCAGCATAAAGGCTGTAATAACATTGACATGAAATTAACAGCAAACTAAATAAAAAATATGTAATCTCATATTGCTCTAAGCTACAGATATACACTGCTTACACTGGCAATTTGACCATTTCTAAGAGTTGCTGGGTGAGTGCTTTGGCCTGCAGGTACAAAATAAATCCTAAAGGTTCAAGTCTACTGGAATGTTATGCTGTGTAATCTAGTAGATAATTACCAGTGTTTCACAGGATTGTATCACCAAAACGAGGGTCATCTTTGACCACTCGAACCAAGAGGTGAGGGTCCTGCGAACCTTTGTAATGACCGTAACTGTTTATCAGAGAACACAGCGTACTGTCACAAAAGGTTCAGTTATTGTGTCGACAGTAATTGAACTAGCCAGTGTTTGATTTAAAATATAAAATATAAAAGTGCTTCATTTCAGAGACTGGACCTGTCTCTGTGCCAATGTAAAACACAAGCAAATAAGTCTATTCTGTGGGACCCAATAAAAGTAGCTGATGTTTGTTAGGAGACTGCCGTGAGGCCAGTTACAGTTTTGCTGACTGCATTGTTCTTGCAGAAATGTAACCATCATGGTTAACAGGGGAACATAATTTTATGCTCTAATTATGTGATTGGTCTTATGTATCTCATATCTTTACAAGAGATTGTTTTCTGTTATCCATGGACTTGAAAGTTTAAAGGGTCAAATAAATGCAGCTATTTCCATTTTATCTGGGCTTGAAGGAATGCAAAATACGATTGTTAAAACTTAAGATGCAAAACCTTGAGTTGAATATGTCATATGCCACTGCATAACATACCTGGCACATTGTTACAGCCAAATGTCTTTCTGTACAGTTGCAGTATTTGGGAATAAGTATGCTGATATACTTTCCAGGCCTTGCGAAGGACCCACCCTCCTTTAACATAGCTGGTGAGATCTTGTTGTAGGAATGTAAGAAGGGCTACACACACTTGTGAATCTGCTAGAATAATCTGCTCTTCCAATTTTTCAGCTTGAGCCTGTTCCTAAAAGCCAGAAATGATGGTAACTGGATGAAATCAAGCATTAAATTATGTGTAAATAATGCCACATATTTCCTAAGGACCAAGAGGAATATGTTTCACATTGTTTAGATCAAGGCCCAATTATTAATTGCGTATGACAGGTTTATTCAATTAATATTTCGAGCCGGCCTCTCGAGCCACTTAACACATTGCGGACGGGTGACGCAGATTTCCGTCTTTACATTACAACTGTGCAAGACGGATGACACAAATCTCCGTTTTTAACACGCGCTTGGTTTCCACGCACTACACACTTAATTATGCAATAAATGGAGCATTTCTCCAAATGGTCCTGCGGACGGATATTTATACGAGGGTTGGAACTTTAATAGTGGCAACTATTTATTTACAACTGATAGAAAAGTCACAAGGGCTTAAGCCCTTGTGACTTCGACTTGATTCCTAAGATGAAGGAACCACTTCGTGGCATTCGCTTCAGAACTGTTCCAGAGATTCTTCAGGCGGTAGACCGCTCCATTCGAACT
>Ga0209629_10001278_pt1 | contig 15643 bp, 14 predicted proteins | sample TergutCu122P5_FD_187286 | JGI IMG/M metagenome (GOLD analysis project Ga0209629, IMG submission 187286) | Cubitermes ugandensis P5 segment gut microbial communities from Kakamega Forest, Kenya - Cu122 P5 (SPAdes) (version 2) | ecosystem: Host-associated > Arthropoda: Insects > Digestive system...
GATACTGAGGCAGACCGAAGGGGAGGTGGAGTACAATTCAAAGGTCATCGATCACTCAAAGAAAGGACTGATCCAACTCAGGAAAGATGTCACGCTTGTCACACAGAACCCGGATGACCAGATATTCAACGTGATCGTGGAGGACGATGTGGCCTTCGGTCCGTTCAACCTCGATCTCCCGATAGAAGAGGTGCGCAAAAGAGTGGATGATGCGCTCAAGATCGTCGGCATGGAGAGCGAACGGCACAGGCCCATACATCACCTGTCCTTCGGACAGAAGAAGAGGGTCGCCGTTGCGAGTGCGCTCGCCATGCGCCCGAAGGTGCTCATAATGGACGAGCCGACGGCCGGACTGGACCCGGAGATGGTATACCGTCTTTATGAGATAGCCGACGAAGTGAATATGGATGGGTCCACCGTCATCATATCCACACATGACATAGAGACGGCATATTCATGGGCAGACTTAGTGATCGTTGTTATGGACGGAGAGGTGTTGGCGCAAGGGACGCCCTTCGAAGTATTCTCAATGAAAGATGTGCTCGAGAAAGCTTGTCTGTCAGTCCCTATGGTGCATGCGCTTAACGAGTTCATGAGCGTGAACGGAAGGAGCGACATCTATGGAAGAACAATGTCGACTGTGTTGCTGAACATGCGTCGCGGGATCATCCCCGGAACACTTTATATCTTGAGGCCTGGGTATACCGGAGAACTGCACGGACGCGTGGGAGTATATGGGAGTTCGTCACGTTCTTTCGTTGAAAAGAACGGCATAGAGGTACAATTCGGGTTCAATGCCATTGAGAGATGCATGGATGACATCCTCGGAGGGAATGATGCATCGATTTATCTCGATAATCCCTTGGACCATGTCCTTGACCGTAAACTGATGGATGTCGCCGCACACGGCATAACCATACCGGTAGAAGAGTTACGCTGATCGGATCTTGTCGTAATAATGCATTACCATGCAGGATCTCTCGCATTTCCCGCATCTTATGCATTTCTTCTGGTCCACTCTGAAACCGCCGTTTATCGTTATCGCCTTCTTCGGGCATCCTTTTGCGCATATCCCGCATTCTGTGCACATCTCCGCCCTTATAAGCGCCTTTGCTGTACGTTCGAAGAGCATCTCGGCTTCTTTCATCGTTTCGGCGGTAACTGATATCTGTCCGCCGCCGAATAGCTTCGACCTGCCTCTCTTGACCTTAAGGAGAGCTATCTCGAATTCGGGAGAATACTTCACTTCCCCGATGACACTCAAAGAATCCTCGACAAAAGAAAAATCTCTCTTTGCTGGCACATCGATAACAGCCTCCATTGAAAAGCCTCCTGCCGTGCATGGAGAAGCTCCCTTCATCATTTTCACTGCCGGGCCTGTCTCTCTTTTCGGCCTCAGATCGAGGCTCATCTCATTTGCGATCTGTATCATTTTCGGTGGAAGTACTTTCCATCTCCAGAATCCGATATCTGCATATTCAGAAGGGAGTCCTTTTGAATCCGCATGCTTGTGAAGATATTCCTGCCATCCGCCGTACATCTCCGGATGCAGCCGTTCGGTGTTCTTCCACTCGCTTGCCAGACATGATGCGCAAAGGTAACATCCGATCCTCTCGAAGTCCCTGTCATAAAGAGGATTATAACGTAGTCCCTTCATCCAAATATAACCCCATATCTCTGCGGCAGACCATGCTCTGACCGGATTGAGATTTGTCTGGTTAGGAACGAAAGGGTTCTTCGAAACGAAGCCGATGTCCGATCTTGCAAACGATTCCAGCATACGGTTCCCCTCGACTGTTATCGTGCCTTTCGGGAACTCTTTTGATATCAGATCGGTGATCGGGCCGAGTTTACATACCTTACAACACCACCTGAAATCTTTTGCGGGGGGCCCGAATATATCCACATTTTCCCAAAAAGCATTCCCTGCGGATGCTTTGAGAAGTTTCAGGTTGTTTTCTGAGGCGAATTCTTCTACGTACTCGGATGTTTCCGGGAACTCCAGTCCTGTATCGATGAATAACAGCGTGATTTCCTTTACCGCTTTTGAAGCCACTCCGTACGCAGCAAGAGAATCTTTTCCGCCTGAGAAGGATACGGTGACGGGCGCATCCTTCTTAGAAACGAACGACTTTATGTCGCTTACGGCATTCATCTCTAATGATTTTAGATGCTCTTTGTTCGATCTGACGAACTCTTCCCTTCCGGATGTCGGTGAGATCGGTCTGCATTCCGTCGGATCGAGATCCTTTACTCTAACGGCTCTTTCTGATGACCTTACGTCCCTGCTGTCTGCAAGCGCGGTCCCGGGGCCGACCTTCTTTCCTTTCCTTACAATGATCGGGTCGCCGGCCGAGAAATCACCTGTGACCTCTAATACCTCTGCGCCGGCGATCACCTTTCCTTTCAGGTGTCCGGAGCCTTTGATATCCACGATATTTTTTGTTGCCGGCACAGCAAAGATGTCCGCTCCGGCCTGCCTGAGTTCTAAGTGAAGCATACTGTCTCTGGGGTCGAATCTTACTGCCCCTATGACCTCTCCGTGAGCGATGATCTCATCAGCCCTATCCTCGCCGGGGATCTTGTTGAAGAAGATCATTCTGCCGGATAATGGTTCATCGGTCCCGAAGGATCTTCTGAAAAGCTCTTTCACCACGCCGATACTATCGCCCATACACGGTCGGATGTCTCCCGGGCTGTTCGTCTCGAACCCCCTTCCCGCGGAACCGCAGAAAGAGCATTTCTTTCCGAGTATCAGCGTTCCGCATCCATCACACCATCTTCCCTCCACTTTGCCGTGTGCGATGTTCCGGGCCATTTTACTCCGGCTTCTCAATCCTATGCACATTTATAAACAATGACATGAATCACGATTTCTATGCAGATGCCCGGCGACAGTCTGAGACAGGTCAATCCGACATATGGATCCACAAAAGGAAAGATCAGATTCAGCAAAACGGAGGTCCTGCATATTATCGCCGCCATAGCGGTGCTCGGAATAGCGTTCTCTTTCATCATGAGAGGGAATAAATTTGACTACGACACGACGAAGAACATCATCCTGATCGTGATAATGTCCTTCATTCTTGTGATCTTCAGTTTTCTTCTTCACGAGTTCGGGCACAAATTCGTCGCCCAAAGATATAACGCATGGTCGGAATTCAGAGCATTCCCATACGGTTTGGTAATGGCACTGATCTTTGCGGTATTGATCGGTTTCTTGTTCGCAGCCCCGGGTGCGGTTTACATAAAGGGGAACATTGACAAGAACACATACGGAAAGATCAGCCTTGCGGGGCCGGCGGTGAACTTCACCATCTCTGCGATCGCGATCGTCGTCCTTATTTTCATCGTACCAGGCTATATCGGCACATTGAACTTGCTAATCTATCGCTTGTTCCAAATGCTCGCCTGGCTGAATGCATTCTTGGGATTGTTCAACATGATCCCGGTTCTTCCGTTTGACGGGTCAAAGATACTCGCATGGAACAAACCCATATACGCCGCCGCCCTGTTGATTGGCATTGCGGAAGTTGCGTACGTTTGGATCTACATCATGAGTTGACACCCGAACGAAGCAAATAAGTTCACATCCCGACAAGATAAGAACTTGCAGAGCCCTGGGCTACATACCGTACGGGTTCGTGATGTTCGATACTTAGAATATCTGGGCCGAAACACCTTTGGCGGATGTTCATTAATAGCTGTTTGACCTTTTTTGTGCCTGCATCGGAACTCTTTTTTTGCGGTCTTGATCACCGCAGACTATCGGCAGAATGCACTTGCTTATAGCAAAAAGTGATGACCGATGCGAAACAATAAAAGAGAAATGGGTTGTAAAAAGGTTTACATATACTCTTTAACAGGGTACCTGAGGTTGGTGAGGATCGAACCTTCCCACTGTTCCAGCTTCCCGGGGTTGAGGATATTGTTGGGATCCATCGCCTTCTTTATTGCGATTATCGACGAAAGCTCGGATGCCCTTTCCCTTACGAACTTTGGCGCTTTTGCTATCCCCACGCCGTGCTCTCCCGTGACAGTTCCGCCAAGGTCGATACAGACGTCGAATATCTCGTCTGTTGCCTTCACGGCTCTCTCCCACTCGTCTGCGTTCGACGGCTCGACAAGCATCTTCGTGTGCAGGTTCCCATCACCGGCATGTCCGTAGGTGGCAATGGTTATCTGATATTTGTCGGCGATCTCTTGGAACGCTTTTACTGCATCCGGTACCTTCGATATTGGTACACCCATGTCATCTGCAAGCGAAACGGATGAGTAACCGGGCTTCAAAGCGGCAAGGGAGGTCATTATCGATTTCCTTGCGTCGGTCCATGCGTCTATCTGTTTCTTGTCCTTGGAAACGGCAACCGATGTGGCACCGTTCTCTCTGGCGATCTCGCCCAGGAGTTTGATATCCCTGTCGACGATGTCGTCGTTCTCTCCGTCGGCCTCGAATATGCACAGCGCTTCGCAGTCCGGTACGGGGTTGCCCCTTGCTTTGTTGACCGCTCTTATACTTACGCTGTCCATAAGCTCGCATGAAGCAGGTATGAGGGGTTTTGCGATTATCGCCGCGATGCACCTTCCTGCATCGTGGATACTGTTGAATGTACAGAGGCAATATGCCGACTTCTTCGGCTTGGTGGTCAGTTTGAGCGTTATCTCCGTTATTACACCCAGTGTTCCTTCCGAACCGCACATTAGGCGTGCCAGCTGATATCCTGATGAGTCTTTCACGGTCCTTGTTCCGGCGCGTACGATCTCTCCGTCCGCTTTTACAAAAGTAAGGCCGAGGACGTAATCCCTTGTTGCACCGTACTTCACGGCTTTCATTCCGGAAGCGTTGTTGGCGACCATTCCTCCGATGAGACATGCCTCGGCTGATCCCGGCGAGCACGGGAATACGAACCCGTACTTATCCAGCTCGTCGTTGAGGTCATTGTAGTTCATTCCGCACTCAACATCCACCCACAGATCGGCCACACTGATGTTTACTATCTTGTTCATCCTCTGCATGGCAAGCACTATACCGCCCTTGATCGGCACCGCCGATCCGCAGAGCCCTGTTCCGGCCCCTCTGGGGACAACAGGTATTTTCTCGCGGTTCGCGATCTTCATTATCTCCGATACCTGCTCAGTGGTCCTCGGCTGAATCACGATATCGGGATTGTTGTGGAAAATCGACGCATCGAAGCCGTAGGTGTATAATACAGCCGGACTTACGGAATATCCGTCCTTGCCTACTACCTTCTCAATTTCGTCTATAATTCTCTGCTCCATTTGAACACCAGCCCACCCTATCTATTCTATTGATTATAAAGTATTCACCTCAACAACGATAATTAAAATTAAAAACAGTCTTTATAAATATGAAAGGGATAGGTCGGATACATGAAGACAAAGATCGTTCTCCTCGGTCCGCCGGGATCGGGGAAAGGAACTCAGGGGGAGAAACTCTGCGAGCAATACGGATTCGTCAAGTTGTCCACGGGGGACATGCTCAGGGAAGCTGTCAGAAAGGGTACGGCGCTCGGGGTAAAAGCGGACGGATACATGAAGAGCGGAGCACTCGTGCCGAACGACCTTATTATTGCTCTGATGAAAGAGAAGATCACTTCTCTTGATGAGGGTACAGGGATCATCTTCGACGGATTCCCGAGGACGGTCGAGCAGGCGAACGCGTTGGGGGAACAGGTGCATATCGACCTTGCGCTGAACCTTGATGTCAACGATCAGGAGCTTATCGACAGGCTCACAAAGAGGCGCACATGCCCGAAGTGCAATGCTGTCTACCACCTGGAATACAACCCTCCGAAGAGGGCCGGATTCTGCGACAAATGCCGCTCCGTCCTCGAATTAAGGAGCGATGACAGGGAAGAGACCGTGAGGAACAGGCTTAAAGTGTACCGCGAGAGTACCCTGCCCCTTATCAAATATTACGAGAAAAAAGGAAATCTTGTAACGATCGAGGGTGTCGGCAGCATTGACGAGATCTTTGCAAAGGTGAAGAAGGCCGTCCTCTGATACAGAAAATTATTAAAAGTAATCTGTATTGAGGAAGGTTACTACAACAGCCTCGTAGTGTAGTGGTCAATCATGCGGGACTCTGGATCCTGCGACCGCAGTTCGAATCTGCGCGAGGCTACCACTTTTTTCTGGCTTAGCCGTTCCTGAACCTCTTGGGGGTCTTGTTAAAAAAAGATTGAAGGGGGGAGACCGGCTCCCTTTAATTTGGAAGAAGTGGTTTTTTTCCGTCTCCGGAACTGTCTGTGTTCATCGGGAACGGAACTCTATGAACACCTTGTCGACGATCTTTCCCCGAGGTATGATGTACTCCCCTTCCTCGTTTGGAGATATTGTCGTCCACTCTGCATCCTTATCCTCTCCGATGCGGTATTCCATGTCGCCGGTGTGTCCTTCGACCATGAAGCGGTACTCGCTCTTCCTATGCGCCCTCTCCGCTCCGATGGCTGCCTCTGGCTTGATCACCTCATAGTATCTTCTCCAGAAGATGAAGAACAGTATCAGGAGCCCCGCGGCGAACGCGAGGATTAACGTTCCTATGTAGGCCGACGAAGTGCCTTCCGGCTGGGTGCTGTCGATACCTGCCGCGACCGATTCTTTCTCATCGAAGTACACCTCCGAGTATATGGATACGGTCACGTTTTCAAAGGTCATTGCGGCCTCTTTGTATTTCATGCCGTTGAACACCCATTCAATGAACTGGTATCCATCGGCCGCATACGCTCTGACAGCCACGTTATCATACTTTTGCAGTGTGACAACGGAGTCATACTTAACGAACTGCGAACCGTTCACGCTGTATTCCGTGTGTCCTTTGCCTTTCATGATGTCAACGATGAGGGTTATTTTCACATCAACAGGCGTATCGGTCACATTATTAGAAGTCGGAGCGGTCTTGGCACTTACTATCTCGATCGTGTGGTTCTCCGCCACATTCTCGAAGGTGTAGCTGCCGGTACCGATCATGCTCTTCGAAATTGATCTACCATCCACTATGACAGCCTTTATCTCATATCCTTTCAAGGCGCGGAATTTGAATGTTCCATCACTTCCTTCAAGGATAGATACTTCTCCGGACGGGTTTATGACAGACCCGGTGTCCGAGGTGGCAGTGATACAATAGCTTATCGGGCCCGGGACGGCATCCACCGTGAACCTGACCTCCACGGTCTCGGTGTTCACCGGGTTGGAGTTATCGGATGACGGAGCGACCGTTACCGTTGCCGCATATGACCCGGGATCGAGACCGGTGTTCGGTACGATTGTGAATATCGCATTCCCTCCGGCAGCAATATCGCTTATTGCACCTGGGGAGACAGTGAAGGAAGAAGCATCCGCACCTGAAATAGTGACCGTCAGCTCACCTGTTGCACCTGTACCGATGTTCGTCACTGTGACAGAGAACGGAGTCTGCGCAGAGTAACCCTGCGTTGCATCCTCGAATGTGTGATCGTTCTCACTCAGCACTATCCCGTACGTATATGGGGTGGGGCCCTGGAAGTCAGCGATCAGTCTATTATTCTCAACTCTGACCGAAAAATCATGCCCCGCTCCGCTGAATATGGGGTTCTTCGGACTGCCTGTCGCTGTACCGCCGCTTATCAGCAAGAGCTTGTCGCCGACCTGCAGTGTCGACGGTATCCCGCTGACCTCAATGTCAACGGTTGCGGTGGCGGACCCTATATCCGCCTTACCCTGTATCTTCACATACAGCAAAGCGTTCGGACTCCCCGTGAAGTTCAACTTTGACGTCGGGTCCGAGCCAATGGTGAAGTTGCCTGTGTTGCCGGTCCCGGTGTAATGGTATATACCGCTGCCGGCAGCAAAGGTGACATCGTTTGCAACATCGGCGAGGGTGACCGCACCGAAGAGATATTTTGTGTTTGTAAGTTTTATTGACGCCGCGTTGATCGCTTCGACAGCAACGGTGCCGCCGACATGACCTGCGTTGTAAAGTTCGCCGTCTGCGGCAAAGGTCACGCCGTTGCTTCCGCCCAGGATAATGCTGTCGGAGTTGTTGGTGATCTTCCCGCCGTTGAGATATATCCCATATCCGCAGCCTGCCGCTCCGATCGTACCGCTGTTGACAACCTGTCCGCCTCCTTTCATAAGGATAGTATTACCTGAGCCGATGATCGTACCGTCGGAGTTGTTGGTGACGGTAGAAGGGGCTTTGACATCGATGGCATCGGTAAGATTGCCGACGCCGCGGATCGTGCCGCTGTTGGTCAGCGTGATACCGTTTGCAAAGATGACCGATGTTTCAGCACCCGAGCTTTCGATGGAACTGTTAGGTTCATTGACTATTATGACGTCTGCGGTGGAATATATGGCATAACTTGTGCCACCGGAAGACATTATTTTGCCGCTGAGTTTGTCGTTGACGTAGTTGTTGATGATTGTCAGGTCCACCGCAGATGCGATGGCCTTGCTGTTCGATCCGGCGGGACTGATCGTGCCGTAGTTGGTGATGGAATTATTATCTCCTTCCTTGACGTCTATGATCGTCTTGTTGCTGCTGTTGCATGAAATGCTTGCAGCGTTCACCAGACTGCCGCCTTTAAGCTGGACAGCCGTTCCTGAGGAACTCAGCCTGTCCCCCGTTTTCCCTTGACCATATAATGTCAGTCTTGCTCCGGATTGGATGCTGAATCCGTTATTTACCACATTCACAGATCCATCCAGGATCAGGTGGACGTCGCCGGTGATCTTTATGGTCTGAAAAACAGATTGGCCAGCGGCGATATACCAACCGGCGTCCAATTCATAAGATACGCCGGTCAGATATTCCGAAGTCACTTCGGTCACATCATTTTTGTACCCTGAAGTTCCGTCTGTGTCAATGTACATTATGCTATCTACTGTAGCTCCGTTCGCTTCATTTTCTTGTTGCAGTAATAACACTGCAGCGGCAGAGATCACCAATACCGATACCAGTATCGCCATCACTGACAGATTGCAATGTTTTATCTTTTTCATGTTTTTATTAGACAAATAATTGCCCCCCTGTTTTTATTCAGGATTCATAGATATAATCATTTCTATGAGATTGCTTAAAGTATCATTTATAATATTTATAAATAACTATAATACTCTAATTTTTGTCAATTTACATTCATAGCATCCTCGCAGCACAAATAATTCATGTCTCTGTTGTAGACCTCGGGCCGAATAGCCACACAAGCCTATTTCCATAAATACCGCCTTGACGTTCCCTGATAAGATACACATGGATTGAGGTGATGGATATATGAGTTCCAGTAAAATCGTAAGCGGATTCTTCGGTCGTAACAGGGCCGTTTTCGTAATGGGGCTCACTGCGCTCGCCATAGCTGCGACTGCGGATCTCTTCGCCGGAATGCTTCTCGGTTCGATGGAAACGTACATACTTCTGATCCCTGGAATGATGGTCCTTGTCTACTCTGCGATCGGGATGAGGGGGAACATCTTCGGTGCTATGGGCTCAAGGCTCGGGACATCGATGCACATGGGTACTTTCAAGATGTCCTTTAAGAAAGGGTCGATACTCAGGGCCAACATCGAATCTTCTATTGGGCTCAGCTTCCTGATCTCCCTTGCAATGGGATTGATAGGATGGGCGATCGTTGTCCTTTTCAATTTCGGGGAGATCCATATTGCCAGCTTTGTGTTCATTTCCATGCTGGGCGGACTCATGGCCGGAATAATCCTGCTGGGCGTTAACCTGACGATCGCAAGGACCGGTTTCAAAAGAGATTGGGACGTAGATAACATAACTGCACCGCTGATCGCGGCCGCCGGGGACATAGTCACGATGCCTATGCTGTTCATATGCGCCTGGTTCGTCGTACACTGTCCAGATCAGAATATAATAAACATCCTTACCCTTCTGCTGATACTCGCGACCGTGGTCTTCCTTGTCATCATCTTTACAAGAAAGATCGTGCTCGGAAGGATGGACGAGGCAAAGAGAATAATCTCCCAATCCGCACCGATATTGGTAATGTGTTTGATGTTAGACATTGCTGCGGGAATAATAATCGAGCACAGGACCCCGGAACTTCTTGTCCTTCCTGTGCTGGTGATATTGATGCCGGCCTTCCTGAATGAAGGAAATGCTCTATCGGGGATGCTTACTTCCAGACTGTCATCCATGCTGCATCTTGGTACGCTGGAGGTCAGCAGGTTCCCGGGAAAACGTGCGTATGAGAATTTCCTCATCACATACGTGCTGGCAGCTGTGACGTATGGATATATCGGAGTGATATCTTTCATCGCTGCGATGGCCATGGGCGGCACCGGCGACATCAGCTTTATAAAATTGATGGGAGTGATACTGCTCTCCGGAATGCTTACGGCAACGATCCTGAACTTCCTTTCATACTATGTGGCGGTGACCGCCGTAAGATTCAATCTTGATCCGGATGATCACAGCATACCTATGACATCCTCAACGATGGACCTCGTCGGTGCGGCTGTGCTGATCAATATCATTGTGTTACTAATACTATGACGGAAGAATAATGGCTCAGGGAATTAAACAAGACGCACTCTCATGGTTCCTCTCATCTCCTAAACTTGTTCTCTCAGGCCGTTTTACAACCTTTCATTCATCATTAGGGTTATCATTGATGTAGAGGTTTCTGCATGAACCGCCTTTGATCTCTACCCAGCTGTCTGAAAGATCATGTGACTCTTTCAGTCCTTTCATGCTCTTTTTTATCAGATCTATGTCGGGGTTTTCCTGAGACCCTTTATTATAGATCTCTATTAGTAGGAGAGAATCCTTATCCATTGAATATAAAATGCGGTATATTCCCTTTGCACCGGCAGACCTGCATGCAAATCTCTGTTCCTTGAAGACGGGTAAAAAGATGCCATGAGATCGGCCTACATCCTGCATCCTCACGCTGCTACTTGTTGCGCGGCATAACCCAACAATGACCCTATTGAACGAATCCAGATCATCAAAAAGCGATTTATGATCTTTCTGGCACTTCTTCAGGCTTCTTTTGAAGCTTTTGGTGCAGTATATTTTGATTCACTCACCATCTTCATCATCTTGTCCAGCATCAACCGAAGTGCACGGATCTCTGTACATGGCCGCACCATAATCTATTGGTTCGCCGTCTCTGGCAATCATCCATGGAACATCCATATGTGAGATCTCTTCGATTTCTCCGCCAGTCATGTCGCCATATCTTTCTATCGCACTTTCTATGGACATTATCTCTTCCGGAAGAAAATCGCTCATATCCGGATCCGTTAATGACCTATAGCGATATTGTTTATAGCCATCGAACTGTTTTTTTTCAGCTGTTATCATCCCTTCTTTTTCGAGCGAATCGAATGATTCTTCATAGCTGAATGGTATAGGGCCATGAGGGGCCTTACAGTAGCTCTTGCCCGTTATAGATTTGAAGGTTCTCTCATAATGGTCAAAATCACTGAAGTAACATAGCTTGCAGAGGACTTTCTGCCCAACATTTTCTTTTTCGCCACATCTTTTTATTATATAGTGTAGCATGTGTTCGAACTTCTGTCCACAATCAGAATTCGTCTTACTACCTCCCTCTCTATCACAATATTCATCGTAAGCATCTGATTTAAGACTATGTGAAGATAACATCGATAATCCTCTTAATAATAATTTAAGGGCGGGCTGTCGATGCGGACCGTCCCTCTTTTTACATTGCGCCCCTCTTCCGACGCGGACTTCGTTGTTATCACTATCTTTCCGCATACATCCATTTGCATTTCAGACACTATTATCTCGTGCATATTCATCCCAAGATACCTTATGTTCGGAAGATATTTTAACCTTCAATGGAAAAAGGGGTATTGCTAGTGATCGGACATTAGCTGGCACTTACTTGTCTGTGCCTTCTGCCATGTATTTGAACGCTGTGACCCCATCTTCCGGGCCCTTGGCAATCAGTATGTCGCCGGCCTCTATCTTTGTGTTCTTGCCCGGTCCGAAGATGTATTCTCTGTCCCTTTTTATTGCAATGACGAACATTCCGCAGTGTGTGCACAGACGGACCTCACCGAATGACTTTCCGTCCAGAGGTGAGTTCTCTGTGACCTTGGCAAGGCTGATGATCGTTTCCGATTCCTTTATCGACATTGCAATGACCGGGTGTTTACCCAATCCTCTCAGAACAACATCCGCTATCGATCTGGCGGCATCTGCGATGGACATTATTGATGCCTGGAGCCTGATCATGACCACTATCCTGGCAACCTCCTCCGGCTTGTTCATCCCTATCTCTATGGCTTTCTCCTGCACTTCCAGGGAAAGGTTGTTCATCCTCTCTGCCAGGAAGATCACCTCCTCGGCTATCTCTTCATTGTCATAGATGAGTGACGAGTATGCCAGGTCGACCATGAACTCAGAAGTGTCCTTAAGCTCCAGGAGCATCTCCTCGATCTTGTTCAATTCTCTTCCTCCTCTTCGGGCTCGTTTATGCTGGCTGCCTCTTCCTGCGGGGTTGTCTCTTCTTCATCCTCGGATACTTCGGGGAACTCCCAGGGTTTGCTTCCGGTTGTGTACTCGACAAGATGCTTGTATCCATCATCACTGCCTCTTATTATTACGTCATCTCCGGCTCTTATCTTGATGTCGTCATCGGGGTCGTACGTCCAGCCCTGACGATTCTTCATTGCTATTATCCTGCAGCCGGTGCATGCTTCCACGCCGAGTTTTCCTATTGTGTACCCGACCATGGAGGATTCGGGCTTGACCTTTGTGGCGCGGATCTTCTCATCCGACTCAGACAGCATGGCCGATACGAACGGACGCCTTTCGAGCGGGAGGCTCAGGAGATTGACTATGTCCACCGCCGCATCTGATATAATGTCTGCTGCGGATGCTACTTGGAGCAACCCGGACAGCTGCTGTGCGTCCCGCTTGTTCCTTGATGCCATGAGCACCTTGAAACGGATAGCATACTTCAGATTTGTCATCTCTTTTTCCAGCTCATTGACCTTCTCGGCCATATCCTCGCTGTTATACAGCAGAGCGGCGTATGCCAGATCCACTATCACCTCTGAAGTGTCCTTCATTTCGGTCAAAAGTTCACGAACTGTCTTCTCAACATGTTCCATGCTCGTATATTCCGGGTCCGGCATCACAACACCTCCAAAACCGTTGTATTGCGTCTACTATTACCGTCGGGGTCATCTGAATCGGTTGACAATTTCGGCCACCTTTTTTGTACTGGAACTAATCCAACTGTTACATACGCAGTACGTATATTTAAGATTTGGATTCTTTCGGACATGTTTTGGGACATCTGTATTACGGCAGCCGGTCATCTGATGTAGCTGACCCTGCCCCCTATGCGTGCGGGAGCCTCCGGCCTCATGTCCCCGTACCCGAAACAGACCGCATACAGCGGCCTGTATCCGTCCGGGACTCCGAGTTCTTTTGCATATTCGTCTGCCTTTGACGTTGTGAATATCAATCGTGCCATGCCGATTATTATCGACGACACGCCGAGAGATTGTGCGGCAAGGCACATATTCTGCACGGCATACCCGCAGTTGGATTCTGTCCAGATGTCTTTTGCATCGCCGCTTATCAGAACAACGGTGGGCGCGTCGTAGAACATGCTGAAATCCTCCCTGCCGCCGTTCCTGTCCTTATATCTCGATACAGATTCCTTTGGCAGGTTCTCTTTGATCTTTGTGTTCATCCAGTCGATCAGTTCCGCATTCTGTATCACTGTGAAATGCCAATCCTGCGCGTTCATTGCGCTGGGTGCGTTAAGCCCGCAGTCAATGATTACTTTCAGTTCCTTATCTGTTATCTGCCGCGGTTTGTACTTTCGGACGCTTCTGCGCTCCATTATGGATCTGATAGTATCGTTCGGATAATCTGTCATGCCCTGTAAGACCCGCTTTTTGATTATATTACAGTTTGTATCATCTCCTCAGTGCCTGCCTGTCGGTCGCAACCGTATAATACAAAAAAGTACGATTAACAGACCATGCCCTCAACAGTGATAGTGAAAATGAATACCTGCGGCAAGACCCATAAGATCACGGTCAGCCTGAGAGACGACGGAGATCTTGACGTAAAGATCGTATCCGACTGCAAACACGTTCAAGAATATGCGGAACTCCTTACAAAGGTCGGTATGTCTGACATAACCGACAGGCACGGAAGCAAAATACTTGACCCTGACATATGTACCTCGCTGTCGTTTCCTTGTCTTGTGCCGAGCGGCGTTCTGGATGCGGCGTGGATCGAAACGGAAATGCTGTCGAAGTCGCTTTGTAAAAGGGTGCGTCAGAACGAGGTCATCCTCGACCAGTTCGACACCGTTTGACCGCTCTGCCGGCACACATTCAGCTGTCTTTCGAAACATTATATTATAGCAAAGGCTATTTGGGCTGAGGCAGACGATGATAAGCAGAGATGAGGTTCTGGCAAACCTTGACAAATATGACATTAAAAAAACCAAGATAGGAGTTGTTGCATCGCATTCCGCACTGGATACCTGCGACGGGGCGATATCCGAAGGTTTCAACACCGTTGCTGTCTGCCAGAAAGGAAGGGAGAAGACCTTCGCCAACTATTTCAGGACCCAGCGCGATGCTTCCGGCAATGTTCAAAGGGGAGTCATCGACGAGATCGTCCTTGTGGACAAGTTCAAAGACACCGTACTTCCGAAGGTTCAGAATTCTCTGATGAAGAACAACGTGCTTTTCGTACCGAACAGATCGTTCGTGTCGTATTGCGGCATTGACGCGGTCGAAGATGACTTCAAGGTCCCGATCGTCGGAAGCAGGAACCTCCTCAGATCCGAGGACCGTGGCGGCGAGAGAGACTATTATTGGATACTTGAGAAGGCGGGCCTTCCGTTCCCGAAGAAGGTCAATAGGCCCGAGGACATAGACAGCCTCACCATAATTAAAGTGCACCATAAAGTGAAGAAGCTCGAAAGAGGATTCTTCACTGCGAAGGATTATGATCAGTTCGTCGAAAAATCGACAGAACTTATCAAACAAGGCGTTATCGAAGAGGATTTCCTCAAAGAAGCAAGAATGGAGCAGTACATCATCGGCCCCGTTTTCAATCTGGATTTCTTCCGTTCCCCCCTTGAGAAGAAAGGAGAACAACTCGAACTCCTGGGAGTGGATTGGAGGTTCGAAACTTCCCTTGACGGGTACTGCAGGCTCCCTGGGAAACAGCAGGTAGAGCTGGAGAACGATGGAATAATCCCGGAATACACAGTGTGCGGCCACAACTCGGCCACTCTCAGAGAATCTTTGCTGGATAATGCGTTCGAGATGGCTGAAAAGTACATTGCGGCGACGAAGAAATACTACAATCCGGGCGTTATCGGCCCATTCTGTTTGCAAACGTGCGTGGACAAAGACCTTAACTTCTACATTTACGATGTTGCCCCCCGCATAGGCGGAGGCACCAACGTTCATATGTCCGTCGGACATCCTTACGGCAACGCCCTGTGGAGAAAGGAGATGAGCACGGGAAGGAGACTTTCCATGGAGATAAGAAGAGCGATCGAACAGGAACGCATTGATGAGATCATTACATAAGGTGAGTAAATGAACAAAAATAAGACGCTATTGGCTCTTGCCTTCGTCATTCTGGCAGTTGCGCCGATGAGTA
>Ga0209629_10001279_pt1 | contig 15638 bp, 11 predicted proteins | sample TergutCu122P5_FD_187286 | JGI IMG/M metagenome (GOLD analysis project Ga0209629, IMG submission 187286) | Cubitermes ugandensis P5 segment gut microbial communities from Kakamega Forest, Kenya - Cu122 P5 (SPAdes) (version 2) | ecosystem: Host-associated > Arthropoda: Insects > Digestive system...
CGCCAGATCGGCGAGCTGGTGGCCGCCGGTTGCGACATCGTGCGGCTGGCTGTGCCCAGCCAGGACGACGCCGACGCCCTGCCCGCCATCGTCGCGCGGTCGACGATCCCCGTGATCGCCGACATCCATTTCCAGCCGCGCTACGTCCTGGCCGCCATCGCCGCCGGCTGCGCCGGCGTCCGGGTCAATCCGGGCAACATCAGGGCATTCGACGATCAGGTGGCCGAGATCGGCCGGGCGGCGAAGGCGGCCGGCGTGTCGCTGCGCATCGGTATCAACGCCGGTTCGCTCGACCCCCGCGTGCTGGCTCGGCACGGCCGCGCGACGCCGGAGGCCCTGGTGGAGTCGGCGCTCAACGAGGCGCGGCTGTTCGAGGAGGTCGGCTTCTTCGACTTCAAGATCTCCGTCAAGCACCACGACCCTGTGATCATGGTCGAGGCCTACCGCCAGTTGGCCGCGGCCTGCGACTACCCCCTGCACTTGGGCGTGACCGAGGCCGGGCCGGTCTTCCAGGGCACGGTCAAGTCGTCGGTCGCCCTCGGCATCCTGCTGGCCGAGGGCATCGGCGACACCATCCGGGTCTCGCTGACGGCGCCGCCGGTCGACGAGGTCAAGGTCGGCCGGGCGATCCTGGAGTCGCTCAACCTCCAGCCACGCCGGCTCGAGATCGTCTCGTGCCCGAGCTGCGGACGGGCCCAGGTCGACGTCTACCGCCTGGCCGAGGAGGTCACGCGGGGCCTGGAAGGCCTCTCGACGCCGCTCCGGGTGGCCGTCATGGGTTGCGTCGTCAACGGCCCGGGAGAGGCTCGGGAGGCCGATCTGGGCGTGGCCTCGGGCAACGGCAAGGGCCAGATCTTCGTCCGCGGCCAGGTCGTGGCCACCGTCCCCGAGGCCGAGATCGTGCCCAGGCTGCTGGCCGAGGCGGCGCGGCTGGCGCGGGAGGCGGCGGGGGCGACGTCGTGACGGCGACGTTCCTCGGGCGCAACACCGTTCCGTCCCACGCGGTAACCGTGGGCGCGGCTGGCCTCAGCATCGGTCGAAGGGGCTAATCTCCCCCCATGGTCACGGTCCGCGCTCTTTGCCCGCGTGATCTGACGGCTGCCTTGGCCCTGGCGTCGCGGCACCCCGTGGAGAACGTCTTCCTGCTGGCGAAAATGACGACGTCCGGCCTCGAGCCCGTGGTGCTCGGCCACGACGTCTACGGCGTCTTCGGCTGGCGGGGCCGGCTGCAGGGGTTGGTCAGCTCGTCCCACAGCCTCAACCCGGTCGAGTTGGACAAGGCGGCGGTGTCCGTCGTGGCCCGCCATCTGAGCGAGGTCCGCCAGGTCGGCTCCGTGGTCGGCCAGCGACCCATGGTCTTGGAGCTGTGGGCCGAGCTCAGCCGCTGCCGGCCTGAGATCTGGGGCCAGCCCCGACAGATTCGGGAGCGACAGCCCGTCCTGGTCATCGATCACGACCCGGAAGTCCCGGTCGATCCGCGCGTCGAGGCCATCGACGTGACCTCGGCCGACGCCTATTACGAGGCGGCCGTGGCCATGTACACGGAAGAACTCGGGCTGACCCCCGTCGAGGCCACGGGCGGCTACCGGCGCCACGTCGAACAGCTGCTCCGCCGCGGGAACGCCTACGGCATGTGGGACGGCGGGCGGATCGCGTTCAAGGCCGACGTCGCGGCCGCCTCCGGGCCGGTCTGCCAGGTGGGCGGCGTCTGGCTGGCCCCCGATCTGCGCGGCCGAGGCCTGTCGGCGGCGGCCATGGCGGCGGTGGTGCGGCTCTGCCGGCGACGCTGGCCCATCGTCAGCCTCTACGTCAACGACTACAACGCGCGCGCCCTGGCCCTCTACCGCCGCCTCGGCTTCCGGCTGATCAACGAATTCGCCACCGTCCTGTGGTGAGGCCCAGGAGACCGCCCGCCCCTGCGTGGTGGAAAACGCGGCGAGCGAAGCGAGGCGGGGGGTCGGAGGGGGGTCGTCCCCCTCATTTTCGGACGAGCGGCCCAGAGGCGGCGCCGGCCCCGCCGGGGGAGCCGGTCAGCGACCGATGCGGCGATGCAGCTGGACGGTGGCAATGGTGCCGCAGATGACGATAAGGGCCACCAGCATTCCCCACGACAGCCAAGCCGGCGTGACGATCGCCGCATCGCCGGAACCGACTTGGAGGTCGAAACCGTAGGCCTTGCGCAGGCCCCGGATAAACACGTCGGATTGTTGGGCCGCCTGGTCCAGCGCCTGGGTTGCCAGCGCCCGGCGGGGCAGCGCGGCGGCTTGGGCGAAGGGCAAACAATTGATGAACGTCACGACGCCTGTCGGCATCATGTTCTCTGGGATATAGGCGGCGGCCAGGAAGCCGATCATGCCGCCCATGATGGTGGACAGCGTGACGAAAGAGCCGATCGTCGAGCAGAACGTCACCATCATGGCGTTGAAGGCGGCGAAGCCGGCCGCGCAGACGAACGCCCAGCCCCAGGCCTGGACGATCTGGCCGATGTTGGGCGCCTGGCCCTCCATCAGCCGGATGACGCCCCAGCCGCCCCACAGCGCGAACGAGCCCATGGAGAAGGCGACGGTCAAGCTGGACAGGTAGTAGCCTGCCACGATCTGCCACCGCTGCACCGGCATGACGATGAACTCCATGAACCGCCCCGACACCCGGTCGTCGACGTAGCTGACCAGGCCGCCCAGCCCCGTCGTGACCGTGGCCACCATGACGATGCCGGCGAACACCCAGACATTGATGAAGTACGACACGTCGCGCTCGACCGGCGTGATGCCCTCCTTGTTGAGCGCGTCGGTGATCCCGTTGAGGTTGAGCTGGAAAATGAACAGGGCGTACAGCACGACCAGGATAATGACCGAGAGAAAAGACAGGAAAACGCCGGTCTTGTCACGCAGGTAGAGCAGAATATTGCGGCGGGCCAGCAGTAGGGCGTTGAGCATTAGGGCAGATCCTCCCGACCGGCCAACAAATTCAGGAAAACGTCGTCCATCGAGCCGTGGACGAACTCGAAGTCCTTCAACACCGGTCGGTAAATGTCGAGGACGCGGATGGCGTCCTGGGCGTTGCGGACGTCGATCCGGTAGCTGCCGTGTTCGTAGTGCCACTCGCCGGGCCGGGTCCGCTGCAGCATCTGTTCCAGCCTGTCCTGGTCGGCCGGGCTGGCCGGCATCAGGCGCAACAGGGGGGCCGAGAAGGCGGTGCGCAGCTCGGCCGGCGTGCCTTCGGTGACGATCCGCCCGTGGTCGACGACGACGACGTGATCGGCCTCCTCTGTCTCCTCCATGTAGTGGGTGGTCAAGATGATCGTGACGTTGTCCTCTTCGCGCAGCCGGTTGATGGCGTCCCAGACTTGCGAGCGGCTCTGCGGGTCGAGGCCCGAGGTCGGCTCGTCCAAGAACATCACGCTCGGACGATGGAGCAGGGCGCGGGCGATGTCGACCCGCCGCTTCTCGCCGCCGGACAGCTTGCCGTAGCGACGGTTCTCGAATTCCGTGACCGCCACGAGCGAGCAGACCTGGGGCACCCGGTCGGGCTCGACGCGGTAGAGGTCGGCCTTGAGCCGCAAGTTCTCCGTCACTGTCAGCGAGGGGTCGAGCAGCGACTGTTGGAAGACGATGCCGGTGTTGCGCCGGATGTGCTCGTTGTCCCGGCCGACCTCGTAGCCGTTGACCGTGATCCGACCGCTGTCGGGGCGGAGGGTGGTGGTCATGCAGGAGATCGTGGTCGACTTGCCCGCCCCATTGGCTCCGAGGAGGGCAAACAGCTCGCCGTCGGCGATTTCGAAACTCACGCTGCTGATCGCCTGGACGTCCCCGAACCTCTTGCAGAGCGCGTCTACCGAAATCACGAGGGCTCCTTGCGGGCGATTGTCAGCGGGGATGAAAGGCCAACGTCCAGCTTATAAGCACGATCCAAGTGTCCCCCTGCGATGGCCTTCAAGGTTCTGTCAAGTTTCGACGATTTTCGAGAAACTGACCGCTGTGGTTTCGCTGGGCCTGAGTCGGACCCGCTGTCTGGCTTGGCCCGCCGGGCCGCCGCGGAGGGCCCGCCGCCGCCTTGGCCGACGCCGAGGCGCCGAGGGTAGGGTAGGGCCTCGGGTCTCGCCGGGAGGCCCCCAGCGCTGGTCGGGCGGCCCGTCGGAGCGGGCGGCGGCGCACGTCGGAAAGGGGTGGCCGATGGTCACGAAGATGTCGGAGCTGTTCGTCCGGACGCTCCGCCAGGACCCGGCGGACGCGGTCGTGCCCAGCCATCGCTGGTTGGTGCGCGGCGGCTACATCCGGCGGGTGGCTCCGGGGGTGTATTCGTGGCTGCCCCTCGGGCTCAAGGTGCTGGCCAAAGTTGAGGCCATCGTGCGGCAAGAGATGGACGCGATCGGCGGGCAGGAAGTGCGCTTCCCGGCCCTGTTGCCGCGTGAGCCCTACGAGGCCACGGGCCGCTGGACCGAGTACGGGCCCAACCTGTTCCGCCTGCGGGACCGGACCGGGGCCGACTACCTGCTGGGCCCCACCCACGAGGAAATGTTCACGCTGCTGGTCAAGGACCTCTATTCCTCCTACAAGGACCTGCCGCTGATCCTGTACCAGATCCAGACGAAGTACCGTGACGAGGCCCGGCCCCGGGCAGGCATCCTGCGCGGGCGTGAATTCGTCATGAAGGACTCCTACACCTTTGACCTGACAGACGACGGCCTGGCGGCGGCCTACGCCAAGCACCGGCAGGCCTACACGAACATCTTCGACCGGCTGGGTTTCGAGTACGTCGTCGTCCAGGCGATGTCGGGCGCGATGGGTGGCTCGCGGTCGGAGGAGTTCCTGGCGCTGTCCGAGTTCGGCGAGGACACGTTCGTGCGCTCGCCCGGCGGCTACGCGGCCAACGTCGAGGCGGTCCACGTGGCCCCGCCGCCGTCGCCCGACGCCTCGGCGGTGCCGCCGCCCGCGGCCATCGGCACGCCCGGCGCCGGCACCATCCAGACCCTGGTCGACGCCGCCAACGAGGTGGCGCCCCGGGCCGACCGCCCGTGGGCGGCGCCCGACACGCTGAAGAACGTCGTCGTCAAGCTGGTCCACCCCGACGGCCGGCGCGAGCCCCTCGTGATCGGGCTGCCGGGGAACCGCGAGGTCGATCAGCGGCGCATCGAGGCCGCGCTGGCACCGGCGCTGGTCGAGCCCTTCGACGACGCCGACTTCGCCGCTTGTCCGGCCTTGGTCAGGGGTTACATCGGGCCGGTCCGGCTCGGCGCGGCGGGGCCGGCGGCCGTCCTCGGTCAGGACGGCGAGGCCCGGCTGCGCTACCTGCTCGACCCCCGCGTGGTCGATGGCACGGCGTGGTTGACCGGGGCCAACGTCGTCGACCACCACCTCGTCAACGTCGTGGCCGGCCGGGACTTCCGCGCCGACGGCTGGCTGGACGTGGCCGAAATCCACGACGGCGACCCCGCCCCGGACGGGTCCGGGCCGCTGACCCTGGCCCGCGGCGTCGAGTTGGGCCACATCTTCCAACTCGGCCGCAAGTACGCCGAGGCCTTGGGGCTCAAGGTCTTGGACCAACACGGCCACCTCCAAACGGTCACCATGGGTTCCTACGGCATCGGCGTCTCGCGTGCCGTCGCCATGGTGGCCGAGGGCAACTGCGACGATCACGGGCTGGCCTGGCCGCGCGGCGTGGCGCCGTTCGACGTCGTGGTCGTGGCGGCGGGCAAGGGCGACGAGATCCTGTCGGTCGCCGGGCGCCTGGCCGCCGAGCTGGGCGATCTCGGCCTGGACGTGGTCGTCGACGACCGCCCGGTGTCGCCGGGCGTGAAGTTCGCCGACGCCGAGCTGCTGGGCTTCCCCACCATTGTGATCGTCGGCCGGGGCCTGGCCGACGGCGCGGTCGAGGTGCGTCAGCGGGCCAGCGGCGAGCGTGGGTCGGTGCCCCTGGGCGAGGCCGTCGCCCACGTGGTGGCGGCGCAGCGGCGGTAGCCGCGTCGGGTTCTGACGGCGGCTCCTCGGCAGGCTTCCCGCCACTGGCTGACGCGGCGGCGCCGGCGTCTCAGTCGGGCCAGCCGTCTCAGTCCGGTCAACCGTCTCAGTCCGGCCAACCGAACCAGATGGCGGAGGCGTAGCCGTGGCCCAGGCCGGGCAGTGAGCGGACCACGGCCAAGGCGTCGCCGGTGTGGGTGGTGGACGCCAGCCAGGCGACGGCCGCCTCCGCCACCGATCGGATGGCCCGATCCACCGCCGTCAGAGCCGAGGCGTCGTCCGACATCGCGGGCACCTGATAGGCCACGGCGGGCGGTTGAATGGTCCAAGCGTTGTCCGCGGCCAGCCGCCGCAGGTTATCCCGGCCTTGTTTGAGGCTGTCGAGCGTGGTCGCCAGCTGAGCGAAAGCGTCTCCGCGCGAGATCCGGCCGAGAGCGGACGCCGCGGTGTAGACCGCTTCGTCGTAGGCGGCCAGCAGGGTGTTGGCCGCCGTCGTCTCGTCGCTCGTCCCGATGGTGGCCAAGGGGTTGAGCGGCGGCGGCGCCTCGTAGACACCCGTCAGGCCCGCCGTCACCTGGTCGGTCGCCCCCGCCAGCCCGGCCCACCAGGCGGCGGCGCTGTCCGTGGTGGCCCCCGCGCGGTCCCATTCGGCCGTGCTCAGCGCGGCCAGGGCGGCTCGGGCGTCGGCTAGGCCGGTCGCGGGGTCGGGGTTGGTCGTGGCCATCCCCGGCGCGGCGGCGCCGGGATCGCTGCGCCGGCTCGGATCGGGGCCGCTCAGGACGCGCCAATGGGTGGCCAGGGTGTCGGCCAGCAGTTGGAAACGCGGCCCGTCGGCTCCCGCCCAGTCCGCCTGGGCGGCGCCGGCCAGAGTTTGCCAGGCCGGCACCACGAGCGCCGCCGTCTCCGCCGCGCCGTCGGGGATCACGGGCGGCGGCGGGGTGAAGGTGGGCCGGGGAGAGCCCTCCACGGTGGGGTTGTCGAGCCAGCCCCAGTAGTTGGCCCCGGCGCCCAGCCCCGCCAGCACCACGGCCGCCACCAGCGCGATCGCCGGCCACGAGGAACGACGGGCAGACATGACCCCAGCCTAGAAGACTGGCGTCTTTCGATGGCCCGCGCCACGAACGCCAGGCGGGCGATTTGCGAATCCCATCTGTTGCGCCGTATGTCGGATACGACCACAACACCTGGTATCCGCAACTCATCCCGGCAGGCGCCCGTGTCACGGAACAGCGAAAAACACCAGCCTCCTAGACTGAGGCGACGGCCCGACGTGGACGCGTGCCGGGCGAGGGAGGGACGCGATGAAGGCGAACGAGGTGCGGTCGGTGGCCGAGCCCGTGATCGAGGCTCACGGCCTCGAGTTGGACGGTCTCAGCGTGCGCCGGGCGGGGGCGCGCCAGCTGCTCCTGGTCACCGTCGACGGCGACGGGCCCAACGGGACCGGACCGAGTCTCGACGACATCGCCGACTGCTCCAGGTCCCTGTCGGAGGCCCTGGACGCCTCCGGCGTCGCCGGGGAGCAGCCCTACGTCCTTGAGGTCAGCTCGCGCGGCGTCGACAAGCCCCTGCTCAAGCCGGCCCAATGGCGGCGGAATCTGGGCCGGCTGGTCACCGTCCGGCGGTCGGACGGCGATCCGGTGACCGGGAGGATCGAGTCAGTCGGGGCGGCTGGCGTGGAACTCCTGGTGGACGGTAACCTGACTCAATTGAGGTACGACGACATCGCCTCGGCAACCGTCTGCGTCGAACTGAATCGACCGGTCCCCGCCGGTGACCTCGACCCGGCCCCCGACGGCCCCACCAAGGAGTCCCCCGATGGATACTGAGCTCTCCGTCTTGTCAGCCCTACGCCAGCTCGAGCAGGACCGCGGCATCAAGACTCAGGTGGTCGTCGCCGCCATCGAGGAGGCCCTGCGCAACGCCTACGAGAAGACGCCCGGCCACCAGGCGGGCAGTCGCGTCGTCTTCGACCGCAAGACCGGGCAGGTCGCCGTTTGGGCGCCCCAACTGGACGACGAGGGCCAGCCGGTGGGCGAATTCGACGACACGCCGCAGGACTTCAGCCGGATCGCCGCCGCCACCGCCCGGCACGTCATCCACCAGTACTTCCGCCAAGCCGAAGACGAGATGCGGTTCGGCCACCTGGAGTCCGAGAAGGGCGACATCGTCATGGGCACGGTGCAGCAGGACCGGGACTCCCGCACCGTCCGGGTCGAGCTGACCGACAAGGTCGAAGCCATCATGCCGCCGGCCGAGCAGGTGCCGACGGAGGACTACAGCCACGGGCGCAAGCTCCGGGTCTACATCACGGACGTGCGCAAGGAGCCGCGCGGCTTCCTGGTCGTCGTCTCCCGCACCCATCCCGGCCTGGTCGAGAAGCTGTTCGCCCAGGAAGTGCCCGAGATCGCCCAAGGCGTGGTGGAGATCAAGGCCATCGCCCGCCAGGCGGGCCACCGGACGAAGATCGCCGTGTGGTCCAACTCGCCGGACGTCTCCGCCAAGGGCGCCTGCATCGGGCCGATGGGCCAGCGGGTGAGGGCCGTCATGCACGAGCTGGACGAGGAGAAGATCGACATCGTCGACTGGTCGGACGACCCGGCCACGTTCATCGCCAACGCCTTGTCGCCGGCCCGCGTCGTGCGGGTGGACCTGGTCGATCTCGTGGCCAAGCAGGCCCACGCGATCGTGCCCGATTATCAGCTCAGCCTGGCCATCGGACGGGGCGGCCAGAACTCCGACCTGGCCGTCCGGCTGACCGGGTGGCGCATTCAGGCCATCTCCGACACGGCCCCGGCTGCGCTCGGCCCGGCGGGTGGGCCCGACTCCGGCTCGTCAGTGGGCGGGGCTGGGGCGCGCACCGCCGGCGGCGGGGCGGGGCCGCGCGGAGCAACTCGGGCCGGGGCCACCACCCCCACGCCAGGCGGCGGCGGGGCGGCTCGGGGCGCGGCGACCTCCCGTGGGACTGCCCCCCGGGGCCCGGCGGGGCCCGGCAGCCCGGCTGGCCTGGCCGGCCCGGCCGGCGCCCAGGCCTGACGTGGACCCCCAGGCGTGGAATCTTCAGAGAGCCCTGCGGCCAGCACGATCGGGCCCCAGGGCGCGCCGGCAGGCCGGCACGATCCCATCCGGACCTGCGTTGGCTGCCGCCGGCGGGCCCGGCGGGCCGATCTGGTGCGGCTGGTCTGGGACTCCGGCGCCGGGGCGGTCGTGGTCGATGAGCGGCGTCGTCTGCCGGGGCGCGGCGCCTGGCTGCACGCCGACCAGGCCTGCGTCGACCTGGCAGTCCGGCGCCGGGCCATCGGTCGGGCTTTGCGGCGCGATGATGTGGCGGGCAGTTCGCTATTCCCGCCGGACGGGCCTAAACTATGCGCTGGCCTGCCGCTGGGGCAGGCCGAGAATTCGAAGGTGGGCGTTCGCTCATGACACTGCGATGAGTAGCCAACAATGAGCCCCCATACCGACTAGTCGGCCCGGCGCCAGCGCTTGGCCGGAAGGAGACTTGTGGCCAAGCCCCGCGTCCACGAACTCGCCAAGGAGTTCGGCGTCGAATCAAAGGAAGTCCTCAAGACCCTGGGCGAGATGGGCGAATACGTCCGTTCGCCCTCGTCGACCGTCGAAGCCCCCGTCGCCCGACGTCTCCGCGAACACTACGCGGCGGCCCGTAAGACCGCCAAAGCTTCCGCTCCCGCTCCGGCCGCCGCGCCCGCGCCCGCGCCCGACGTGGCTCCGCCCGCCCCGGTCGAGGAGGCTGCTGCGCCCGCGCCCGCCGCCCCGGTGGCCGTTTCCTCAGAGGCGCCGGCGCCCGCGCCGGCGGGCGAGTCGGCGCCCGCCGCCGAGGCCGCTGCGGTCCCGTCCCCACCGACGCCGCCGCCTGTGGCCGCGCCGCAGACTGTCGCGCCGGTGGCCGAGGCGCCCGCCCCCGCCGTTGCCGCCGGCTCACCGCCGGCGCCGCCCGTGGCCCCGGGGCCGCCCGCGGCGGCGGATGTCTCGGCCCGGAGCGCTCAGCCGCCGACCGGTCGGCCTACCCCGCCGCCCGGTCAGCCCGGCCCGGTCGCCCGCCCCGGCCCGACCCCGGGCGTGACGCCGCCGATCCCCCGCCCCATCCCTCGGCCCGGCGTGCCGACGCCGAGCTCGGTGCGCCGGCCCGGCGCGCCCAGGCCGGGCAACAATCCCTACGCCCGCTCCCAAGGCATGGGCGTCCGGCGCCCGGCGCACGACAACGGTCGTGGCGGCGTCGGCGCTGCCGGCGGCGTGGGCGGTCGCCCCGCTCCCCGCTCGGCCGACGGGCGACCCGTTCGGCCCGGCCCCCAGGGCACGGGGCCCCGCCCCAATCCCGGCATGATGCCGCAGCGTTCCGGCGGTGGCCTGACCCCTGCCGGCACTCGCTCGGCCCGGCCGGGCGCCGGCGGTCGCGGGCGTGGGCCCGGCGGCGGCGGCTTCGGGCCGACCGGCCCGGTCGGGCGCGGCGGTCGCGGCGGCCAGGGCACGCAGGGCGCCTTCGGCCGGTCCGGCGGCGGCGGCAAGCGCGGGCACAAGTCGAAGAAGCAACGCCGCCAAGAGTTCGACCAGATGGAAGCGCCGACGATCGGCGGCGTCCGCATCCGGTCCGGCGACGGCCAGACCGTCCGGCTGCGCCGGGGCGCCTCGCTGACCGACCTGGCCGAGAAGATCGGCGTCGACCCGGCGGCCCTGGTCCAGGTCCTGTTCAACCTGGGGGAGCTGGTCAACGCCAACCAGTCGGTGGCGGACGAGACGCTGCAGATCCTGGGCGTCGAGCTGAACTACGACATCCAGGTGGTATCGCCCGAGGACGAGGACCGCGAGCTGCTGGAGAGTTTCGACCTGGAGTTCGGCGAGAACGTGGGCGACGAGGAGGACTGGGTGGTGCGGCCGCCCATCGTCACCGTCATGGGCCACGTCGACCACGGCAAGACCAAGCTGCTGGACGCCTTGCGGCACACCAACGTGGTGGCCCGTGAAGCCGGCGGCATCACCCAGGCCATCGGCGCCTACCAGGTCGTCACCACCGTCGACGACGAGGAGCGCCCGGTCACCTTCATCGACACGCCGGGCCACGAGGCCTTCACCGCCATGCGCGCCCGAGGCGCGCAGGCGACCGACATCGCCGTCTTGGTGGTGGCGGCCGACGACGGCGTCATGCCCCAGACGATCGAGGCGTTGAACCACGCGCAGGCGGCCGACGTGCCGATCGTCGTGGCCGTCAACAAGATCGACAAGGTGGGGGCGGACCCAGCCAAGGTCCGAGGCCAGTTGATGGAGTACGGCCTGGTGCCGGAGGAATACGGCGGCGAGACCATGTTCGTCGACGTGTCGGCCGTCACCCACGACGGCCTGGAAGCCCTGCTGGCGGCCGTCGTCCTGACGGCCGACGCCTCGCTCGACCTCATGACCAGCCCCGACATGCCGGCCCAGGGCGTGGCCATCGAGGCCCACCTGGACAAGGGCCGCGGTCCCGTCATGACGGCCATCGTCCAGCGCGGCACCCTGCGCATCGGCGACTCGATCGTGGCCGGCTCGGCCCACGGCCACGTCCGGGCCCTGATCGACGACCAGGGGGTGGCCGTCGACGAGGCGCCGCCCGCGATGCCGGTCCAGGTGCTCGGTCTGACGGCGGTGCCCGGCGCCGGGGACAACTTCCTCGTGGTCGACGACGACCGCACCGCCCGCCAGGTGGCGGAGAAGCGCGAGGCCCGGCGGCGCGCCGCCGAACTGGCCAAGTCGACGCGCCGGCGGACGCTGGACGAGCTGTTCAAGGAGTTGGAGGCCAAGGGCGAGGAGCTCAAGCTCATCCTCAAGGGCGACTCGGCCGGCTCGGTCGAGGCTCTGGAGGACGCTCTGGTCGGCATCGACGTCGGCGACGAGGTGTCGCTGCGGGTCATCGACCGGGGCGTGGGCGCGATCACGGAGACCAACGTCACGCTGGCGTCGGCCTCGGACGCCATCATCATCGGCTACAACGTGCGGGCCCAGGGCCACGCCACGGAGCTGGCCGACCGGGAAGGGATCGACCTGCGCTACTACTCGGTCATCTACGACGCCATCGATGACATCGAGTCGGCCCTCAAGGGCATGCTCAAGCCCATTTACGAAGAGGTGGCGCGCGGGTCGGCCGAGGTCCGCCAGGTCTTCCGTTCCTCGAAGGTGGGGGTCATCGCCGGCTGCCTCGTCATGTCCGGGACGATCCACCGCCACGCCCAGGCCCGCCTGGTGCGCGACGGCGTCGTGGTCCAAGAGACTCGGATCCACACGCTGCGGCGGGAGAAGGACGACGTCGTGGACGTGCGGGAGGGCTACGAGTGCGGCCTGACGCTGGAGAACTTCTCCGACGTCCGCGTCGATGACCGGATCGAGACGTTCGAGATGGTCGAAAAACCGAGGACCTGAACCCGAGGAGGCTGGTGTCTTTCCAGGTCCCGTGTCGCGGAACAGCGAAAGGGGCCAGTCTCCTGGCGGCGGTCCCCGGCGGGGCCGCCGACCTCGCCCTGGGCCGACGACCCGAGGCTCGCAAGGAATGGAGTGCCGATGCCCAACCCGACTGCCGCCAAGGTGGCGGAGCAGATCAAGACAATCGCTGCCCAGATGCTGCAACGGCGAGTCGAGGATCCCCGGCTCGGCTTCCTCACGATCACCGATGTCCGTCTGTCCCAGGACTGGCACCGCTGCGAGTTGTTCTACACCGTCTTGGGCCCGCCCGAGGCCTGGGCCGACGCGGCGTCGGCGCTGGAACAGGCCAAGGGACAGATCCGAACCCAGGTGTCTCGCCAAGTGAAACTGCGCTTTGCCCCCGAGCTAGCCTTTGTGGCGGACGCCATGCCAGAACAGAGCGCCCACTTCGATGAGCTATTGGCACAGGCCAAGGCGATCGACGCGCGGGTGGCTGAATTGGCTCAAAGCGCCGAATACGCCGGCGAGGCCGATCCGTACAAGGGCCAAGACGACAAGGACGACAAGGATGAGCAGTCAGTCTCACTCGGTTGAGCTTCCCCCTGCCGAAGGGGGCGAGGGGGCGGCCGAGCCGCAGGAGGCGCTTGACCCGGACCCACCGAGCAGGCCGGCCGCCGACGGCTTCGTCCTCGTGGACAAGCCCTTGGGCTGGACCTCCCATCAAGTCGTCGGCCGGTTGCGGCGACGGCTGGAGATCCGCAAGATCGGCCACGCCGGCACCCTGGACCCCTTGGCCACGGGCTTGCTGGTCTGCGGCGTCGGCCGGGCCACGCGGTTGCTGGGCTACATCCAGAGCGAGGACAAGACCTACGCGGCGCGTCTGCGTTTCGGCGTGGAGACCACGACGGAGGACTTGGGCGGCCAGATCGCGGACGCGCGGGGCGCGGCCCGGCTGACCGCCCAGGACGTGCTCGAAGCGGCGCAGGGGTTCCTCGGCGAGATCGAGCAGGTGCCCAGCGCGGTCTCAGCCATCAAGGTCGACGGTCGGCGGGCTTACTCCATGGTCCGGACCGGGGAGACGCCCCAGCTCAAGCCCCGTCTGGTGCGCATCTCGCGGTTGGACTTCGGTGAGGGGCAGGCCCGCGTCTTGTCACGGGCACAGCTCGAGTCGACGGCCACGGGCGGGGCGGGCCAGGATGGCCAGGGGCGGAAGTCGCGGCGGCGGACGCCGCACCCGGTGGCCAACCGGGCGGCTCCCCGGAGCGACGGTCCGGTCGTCACTCCGGTGGCGGCCTTCGAGCCGGCCTACGGCCAGGCGGCGCTGGGGCCGGCCGAGCCGGGCGTCCCAGTCTTCGACATCGACCTGGTGGTCGACTGCTCCGCCGGCACGTACATCCGCGCCCTAGCCCGCGATCTCGGCCGGGCCGTCGGCACAGGCGCCCACCTCATCGCCCTCCGCCGGCTCCGCACCGGCCCGTTCGACGTCTCCGAGGCCCAGCTGGGCCAGCGCCAGGTCAAGGCCGGACCGGTCGTGCCCGTCTTGCCGGTCACGGCCGTGATGAGCCGGGTCTTGCCGCTGGTGCGGGTCGAGGGGGACTTGGTCCGCCGCGTCGGCCACGGCCAGCCTGTACCGTTGTCGCTGGGCGGGCCGACCCTGCTGGTCGGACCCGGCGACGCGGCCCTGGCGGTTTACGCTCCGGCTGGGGACCAGGCCCGTCCGCAGACAGTGGTGGTGGGGGGGCCAACGTGACAGTGAGCCACGGCCTGACGGCCCGGAGAGGGGGCGCATGAGCGGCACGGTCGTCGCCATCGGCAACTTCGATGGCGTCCACCGGGGGCATCAAGGCATTCTGCGCACAGCCCGTGACCTGGCAGGCGGTGGCCGGGTCATCGCCTTGACGTTCTGGCCCCATCCGTTGTCGGTGCTGGCGCCCGAGCGGGCGCCCGATCTGCTGGCCCAACTGCCCGAGCGGATTCGACTGCTCCGGCGGTCTGGGGCCGACCAAGTCCGGGTGGTCCAGTTCACCCGTCAGGTGTCCGCCTGGTCGCCGTCGCAGTTCGTCAGCGCCGTCCTCGGTCCGCTGGCGCCGGAGGCTGTGGTGGTGGGGGAGAACTTCCGCTTCGGCCACGGCGCTCAGGCCGACGGCCACGACCTGGCCAACCTGGCCGGCGGGGAGTTCGACGTCGTCGTCTTGCCGATGCTGAGCGATGCCGAGCCGTTGTCGTCGAGCCGAATCCGACAGGCCCTCGAAGAGGGCGACCCGACGCGAGCCGGTCGGATGCTGGGGCGCTGGTTTCGCTACGGCGGGATCGTCGTTCAAGGCGATCAACGCGGCCGTCAGCTGGGCTTCCCCACGGCCAACCTGACCGTGGCCGGTGGACGGGCCTGTCCGGCCGACGGCGTCTACGCGGGGTGGTTGGTCGTGGCCGCCCAGGACGGGCGCGAGCGAGGGCTGCCCGACCCGGCGACCGTCGTTCGGGACAGCGCGCTGACCGACGCCCGGACGACTCCGACCGGGCGCGCGCCGGCTCCCCGGGCGCAGATCACGCCCTCCCGCGCCGTCGGGGGCCCGGCCGGGTGCGGGGGCGCCGACGAAGAGGAGTGGCGCTGGCCGGCCGCGCTGAACGTCGGCTCCAACCCCACGTTCGACGGCTTGGAGCGCCGGGTCGAGGCCCACGCTCTGGACCAGAGCGACCTCGATCTCTACGGGGTCAAGGTCGGCGTGGACTTCGTCGAGCGGCTGCGCCCGACGGTCCGGTTCGACGGTCTCGAGGCGCTGGTGGCCCAGTTGGTCCGCGACGTGGCGGCGACCCGGCAGGTCTTGGCCGGAACGCCCGACGGGCCGTTCGCCTGAGGGCCGCGCGATCAGGCGCGCGAAGTGGGAGGATTCGTCGGTCCTAGAGACTGGCTGGTAATGTCGGGCGCGCCGTGAATGTCGGCCGCGAACGTCGAAGGGCTCCCCACCGCAATCCCGCCCGGGGGGCATCGCGCAGCGAGTGCTGGAAGGAGGGCGCATCGAGAATGGATGCCGCCACGAAACAAGGAATCATCCAAGAATACGCCATCGCGCCAGGAGACACCGGGTCGCCAGACGTGCAGATCGCCCTCTTGACCAAGCGCATCGCTCATCTGACCGAGCATCTCAAGGTGCATAAGGGCGATCACCACTCACGGCGCGGCCTGATGTTGATGGTCGGCCAGCGGCGTCGGTTGCTCAACTACGTCGCCCGCCAAGACATCGAGCACTACCGCGTGCTCATCCAGCGTCTCGGCCTGCG
>Ga0209629_10001280_pt1 | contig 15637 bp, 8 predicted proteins | sample TergutCu122P5_FD_187286 | JGI IMG/M metagenome (GOLD analysis project Ga0209629, IMG submission 187286) | Cubitermes ugandensis P5 segment gut microbial communities from Kakamega Forest, Kenya - Cu122 P5 (SPAdes) (version 2) | ecosystem: Host-associated > Arthropoda: Insects > Digestive system >...
AAATCGGTAATAAACCTGATGATGGCCACTGTTGGCCGAAACATGTAGTTTATACATATTAGAATATACACCTTTTTTCTAATTAGTTGTGTTGTATTGACGATCCTCCTCCCTCCCAACGAGTTATAAACAGTATGTAAATGTGCCACAGTGTTATATATATTTATATTGCCTGTCTTGTGATTTGTATTACTTTTATTAATTCTAAAAAAACCATTTGATGGACAGAGTCCAAGAAGCAGGTTATCTTAAATGTGATACACCTTTGTCAGAATTCTATAGAAAATTTATTCTGCTGACTGCAGCTGACCAAGGAGGAAATGTGGCAACTTACATAGTGAGAGGTGGGAACCAGATTTATTTGGTTCCTTACAGGGTCAGTTCCTTACCTCTCTGAAAAGATTAATGAAGCTTCAAAGTTTAGAAGTTCTTGACCAGCTGAGCAATTGTTAGCTTGCCAATAACGGCTGTGCCACATGGATTAAAATGAAGAAAAGTATGAAGTAATGCAGCTGAGAATTATGTAAGGAGTTTTTTTTTATAAGTCAGGGCAGTAGTCAGCCAAGTCAGTGGCTACAGATGGGGACTGGGGTTCATTTCCCAGCAGTGGGAGTTATATTACTCTGCCACCGTACCTATTATGGCTCTGGAGCCTACATATTGGAGGATTTATGCCCAGAAGTAGAGCATCTCATCATGAAACTGTGGTGCTCACCTGCCATCGAAATTTAAACTTATTTTCTTATTTATCAAAATAATGTTATGTGTCTTACTTATCATCATCATCATGTTCCTGATGATCCTCAAAATGAAGTTGGTGTCTTACTTATTAAACAATTAAAAAATGCATGGTGAAATGCAACACTATAAGATATATGTTCTGCATGTTGTTTTTGCAAGCATTGCCGAAGTTTGTTTGTTAGGGTTCCTGTGTTCACATCTGTTGGGTAGGTTATGGGCCGAGATCAGACCCTGAACCCCTCCCCCCAACACCCTCACTTCCAATACATCAGTTAATTAATGGGACACTATATTATATTCTCCTAGTTGCGGTAATATTGAGAACCAAATGCATCAACTCTCATTTGTTGTGGTATCACTCATTGTTTGAGAATTACTAGGCTCAGCTTTCATTTTTTGCATTAATACTGAGCAGTAAACACATCTTGTGTTAATACCAGTTGTAACACTGGTATTATTAGAGAAGTGGTGTCCACAACAGATAACCAATACCATGTGCCACGTAAGTATGTTTATCTTGAGTAGACAGGTTATTCATGTTGCAACAATAGTTACAAACCAGATATAGCTAACACAATGTTCTTCATAATTATGTAGTATTGTATATCATAATTTATTTTCTAGGATTAGCTAAGTTGTACTTTAGTGTTTTATTTTATAATATAGTTGTATTTCTTTTTTGGATGCTTTCCTCAACCTGTTACCCCATTTCAGGCATAAAAGGATGTAAAATTAAATGCATCCTGAAACACTTGCACATAAATACTGCAAAAAAAAGGACATGCAAATAATCTTTATGGAAGCCATCCCATTGTGTTACTAAACAAACTACACTTACTCCATTGAACACAACGTAGGTTTATTTTAATTGCACTTTATGTGTTTGCTACATGTTTTGGCCCTCTCTCACACCATCAACAGATATGCAATGCAAGAATCATCTAAAGGAAGATATTAAATAAAGTGTAAGGGGCCCCTTGTTTACTGTCACCGTTTTCTTACAGTTTTAAATATAGAATATAAAGATATATAAAATATAAAGTACAAAATCTAAATAAATCCTAAAAAGTACTATTAAATTTAGGCTGTCTTGAATTGTAGGGAGAGTTCGTAGTTTAATCCTTCTATGATTGTTGTATTATACCCAGTGCTGTATGATCTGTTTTTAATTTCCCTTCTTTTAATTCCAGTTTAATTCAGCACCGCCAACTTTTAAGTACAGTATGCCAGCATACCAAAACACAACAACATTGGCAGAGCATACAGTATATGAGTTTTCTTATTTTGTTATTTAAAATGTTACAGAAACTATACTGTAGTTGTCAGTTTCCAAACAGGAATTAAGGGAAGGAAAATTAAAAAGCAATCATACAGCACCAAGTATAATACAATATCGTAGAAGAATTAAACTACAGACTCTCCCTAAAAGTTGATAGTAATTTTTAACATTTATTTAGATTTTTTACTTGATATTTTTCATATTTTTGTATTCTGTATTGTAATATTGTAAGAAATCGGTGACTGTAAACAAGGGACCCCTTAGATTTTATTTCATTGTATCTTCCTTTAGATGATTTTTGTATTGACATGCCTGATGATAGCCTGAGAAAGGGCTAAAACATGTAGCATGCATGTAAGGCACAATTAAAATAAATTTGCATTGTGTTCAACGGAGTAAGTTTAGTTTATTTGACATGCAAGTGGTCTGATAGCATTAGGATACAAGGAATTGGAATGGGAATGGGACTGAAAAGTATTACAGAATACTGAGGACAGGGGCTTTTGGGTAAAACATAGTCCTGAAGTACGAGTATGAAGAGGAAAAATTTGGTAAGGTAATCATGCATAAATCCTTCGGTCCTAAAATTGGTACAGTCTGACTTACAAATGCTGTTCTCCTGTGCTTTTAGTTTATTTCGCACACAGTGCTTGACATTTAAACTGAAACTCTTTCAAGTGCTGGCAACTTTAGAAGTATCACTATGTATGCTGGAGAAGGACAACTTCTTAGAAAAATACAGAAATTGTACATTTGCTCTTTTAGACTGTTCAGTGCTTAACAGCCTTCTGGATGCAAAGGAACTTTTACACAGCACACAGATATTCTAATTTCTCTGTTGTGGGACATCTTAGGTTTTGGGATTATACAGCTTTATAATATTGACTTATCATCCAGTGTTTTCTTAGGTGCACCTTTTGCCACTTGTTAAGTTGCTGTTCAATTGGAAACTGGGTTAATTGTCTTCAGATGAAGTTAGATCATCATCATCGTCATGATTGAGTGCCTTGCTGATGTCAATTGTATTGTCATTGATGTTTGCATTGATACATTACTGAGTTTCGCCTGTGCAATGAGTCAGATCACACTGCAGTATATAAATGACATTTCCTTGTGCTGCTCATTGCCATATGTATGACAGGTTCATATGATCTTCAAAACAGTGAGAGTGCACAGATGTCATATAAATGTTACACTACATCGTTTCCCACTTGTTCTGGGTATGTGCAGTTTCTGCTTTATGTGTAGTCAGCATTGTATTTTCCAGTCAATATTCCTAGAAGCTGTAAGCAATTACATTTTTTTTTTTTAGTTGTTAAGTGACTGTTTCCTCTATTTGGTTGCTTCTGCTGTTCAACTTAACAAAAGTCTTACCTGAATCAATGATTTACACACATTCCCAAAGACCCTGACATTGTTTATGCAAAGGACTTTCAAAGCAGTAAACTGTTGTTGAAGTTGTCCTGATAAATATGAAAGCCTGTATTGTCATACAACAGTGTAAGAAAACCCACCTTATTCACCAGTGGCCCATAATTACAATCATGAGTCAGCACAATGCATATAAAACAGATAACATTGTTGCCATATGGATCAGTAGCCCCAGTTTCCTAATTTATCATCTGTTGTAAGCACATAACTGCAACTTGCCTGCTTGCTGTTAGGAAGGTGTAATCAAGTTTGTGGAATGGAGTTGTTCTTAAACATGCCTGTTAAAATTTCACTGACAGACTGAAGTTTGTACAGGTGATCATCACATGTATTTGTAGTGGTTATGTCATCAGCATGAAGATGCTTCAGAAACAGTTGGCACGTGTTTGTAGGCATAATTCGTAATAATTTGTGTGAAGAAAGATCTTGCATTGATCAGTCCCATTGTGGTCAGGGCTTACACATGAAACCGAAATACTCTTTTTTTCCCCCCACATTGCCAACAAAGTTACCAGCATGCACATATTTCCTTTTCAGTGTCTATCTGGAGAACATCTTAATGGATTTTCATAAAATTTGGGGAGTTTCAGTAACATGTTGAGACATACCAGTTTTGGTTAAAATCAGATGACTTGGAGAGTTTACAAGAACACTTGCATGTTTGTCTGCAGGCATCTTGCACCTAACTCTCTAAATATTTATATCAGAGCTGCATGTAATTCAAACAAATGTGTACAGAAAACTGAAAATTGCATTCTGTGTCTAGTACACGTTTTTCCAAAATCCTTACGGATTTCAAAATAATTTAAATATTCTGCTTTGCACACATTTTGCAACTTACTGTCATTGTTAGAGTCCATTTCTGTTCTCGGTTTCTTGATTTTGTTACCCCTGCTGGCTATTTCTGTTTTTATATATGAATTGGGGTACTAGTACCTGTAGACATTCGGGTGGGAGTTAGTGTTCCAAGTATTCATTAATGTTCTTTCGTGCTAGAATACAAGTGCACAGCAGAATTGATGGGAGGATCATCTGTTGTAGAAAATCCTGAATGGCCTGAGTCATGTTATTATCCTCAACTATCCTACATGTATGTTTATTTTAAGGTAGTTTCTGATGTCAAGTGGATTGCTAAAATGAATTGTACCAGAGGAGTTACCACTCATTAGTTAACTGGTCAACTGCTGTAGTTGTGTTAGACACCTTACTATACTTAATTTTGGCAAATGGCATCTGCATGTTAGAACTATTGGTTGCTTGCTGCTTGCATATTTTCAGTGCTTAATTTCTGAAAGAAGAAATTTGTGAATTACATACAAAAAATTGAAAAAAATTTATAATATGGTATACCTCTTCATTAAATACCCAAGTGGCAAAGCTCATATCCTGTGTTCACTAAATCAAATAAATTATATATAACATAAAGTAAAGTCAATTAAGAGGAGATATTTTTATAGTCAGAGCTACTAACACCACTGTTAAGCAGGCCACAAAAGATTCAGAAATTAATGAAATAATTAAAAGAACCTAACCTAACTTAATTTGTTGCAAACTTGTGCGTTACCAAGTTTAAACTTGGGTTCAAATACAGGAGAAAATAAATGTTTACACTCTGTGACTGCAACTGCATGTATGAGATTTGAGGTTATGGCAGTGACTATAAATAGTACAGTCTTCTGGAATACAGGGCAAATAAACCCTGACAATGGAGGCAGCAGGTTCTTTTGAAACCGGTAATAAATTTCTACCACATTATATGACATAGCACCTCAGAATACCATATTGTCTTTGCCAAAACACTGTGACCAAAGCAGCACAAATAACTGGCCACCATATTGTAAAGCTGTAACACAAAGAAAAGGTCTAAATGTAAATTTTACCTGTATTTACACTGTATGTTTTGTTCATTTTAGTGTTATCAAAGTAACTGTTTATTGTAAATTATTCTAGCAGAAATTAAGCACTGTAATTGCAAGCACTTAAACCTGTTCGAGTAAAAGGTTTGTGTTTTTTCTTTTAAGTTTGTTTCCTTTTTTAAGTTTGTTCCATACTCCTTCTAATTGTTTTGGTTTTTGGTGCACATATTTTCTTTAGTAAGCTTGTATGTTGCACTGTCCCTGTCACAAAACCTCGCTTTGTGAAATTTCAGATTATTCAGCCCAAGGCGCTAGTTCTGAAAGTGACTCTGAAGGAGATGTACCAGGTCAGTATTGTAATGGAGAACTCTGACTGTGTTTCTGAAAGAGTAGTATTGAGCAGCATACTCCAGAGTATGTATCATATTTCTTTGTTGGTTCACTTCACACAAGGGTAGTGGGATTTACGTATTTCTGCTTTGTCTAACAAAGCCTACTTTTTAAATTGTAATTTATGCTTTTGCCTCATTAGTTCGACACATAATGGACAATGTACCTTTCACTGTTTTTAAATACAAGTGCATCAGATGGCTGTATGCTAGCCTGTATTCACCTAAATATTCACAGTCTGGGCATGCATGCAGTGTACCTTCCTGCTCATAAGGGACTATAGTTTGTTTTTATTGAGGTACTGTGATGATGCTTGATATTGCCTGTACAGAACACCTGAATAAAATTATTTGAATCAGTTCAAAGTAAGGACTTACATTTTTTTAAACTTCTGTATAAGTGCCTCACATTGGAACCTCATTAAACTGTGTGTGTGCTTATACAGTCAGTCAGTGTTTTACTTTGTAAGTACACATTCTTATATGGGTAACAGCCATATTCTTTACCTCACTGCTACATGTTATACCGAAGCTTGGTCATTGTCGGTTAGTTTATACATTCACCAGGGGATTAGTAGACTTTCTCATTCAATTATTTTAGGTTAAGATAACTCAATGTAATAATTTGATATGGCTTGTGTCATTTTTTATATTTTTTATTATGTTAAAAATACCTAGTATAGTTCTCAACGCATGCTTTTAAATAATATCTCTTATGCTGAAGTACAGCAATAGGTCGTGCTGTTTTATCATAAAATTATGATTACATTGATATTTTTACATGCCGTCTGTCATAGACATATCATGAGTGTATTACTAAAACATTGTCCATATTGAGTCAGTATGCAAATTCATGGATCAGTGTATAGGATAATTACATATGTAGTTTAACACATTGCCTGTGGATCATTGTGTATCCAGGAATAGCATTAGAACTTGGAATTTTAATTTTCAGATGTCTGTAATCTTTATGTTCTTTGTGATTTATGTATGGAAAGAATCAAATATGTGTTGATATATGTGTCCAGTATGAGAGTGTATGTGTGTATATGTATATATATTCACACACACACGCACACACACACACACACACACACACATGTTTAAACACGTGCATGCAGGGGGGTTCAATTGAAAACTGAACCCAGTAAGGTTCATGGCCTTACATATTCTGTTTTATATGTGATCAAAAGTGTACTAGGTTTGGTTAGGTGTGGTTTACAAAATAGGGAAAGTGAGTTGACATGGTGACTGTGGTTAACTTTCTAAATCAGTTTTCTCTAATACAGATCTTATAGATCGTGCCCCCAAAGCACAGTGTTTTATTATTTTTGTTGTTGTAATTTTTCAATGCGAGACAGTGGAAAAGCTCATGAAGTAAATGATTCCAAATGTGATACACTGTCATCAGAGTCTTACAGAACTGTTTACCAGTATTTCTATTTGGTATGCACATGCATGTGAGAAGCTGGAGTTTACAAAGTCAGTGTAATTTGGAAAATTGTGTTAAGTAGTAAAGCAAATGTATTGTAGAAAGCATTGTAACTCTCATCCTTTGCTTAGACAGGCCATTTTTCTCAAGGAGTCATCTGCAAAATCATCTACTCTTGAATCTTCAATTGTGACATTCCTGTTGTGTAAAAAGGAAACAAATGAAGGTAGGCAAAGTCAAAACACAACTATAATGTGGTGGAGTCTTTATTATGCAGACAACAAGTTTCGGCCCTTGTACTGGGCCATCTTCAGGTCTAACTTGCGTTGGAGGAGAATATACAGTGTGTTTTTACAACCAAGGTTGCACATTACAACTTCAATGAGATCTTGTTGATTTGCAGTACAGTCTTGTTAGCTAAGCTGTAACTACAGCTAAACATTTTACAACAATACATGGTATAGTGGTGTGGGTGTGAGTTCTATGAGGTTATCAAATGTGCCTGGTGTAGATCGGTCGCATGGTGTGTGGTATGGAGAGAGTTTTGAACTTCGCTGTGTAGATAATATTTCATAGAGAAGCGCTGGATAGAAGGTTGCCAGGTAGGCATGGGTACACCTCCGTGTCGTGTAGATGTACTGTAATATGCAGAAGCCACAGTGGTTGGGAAGTGACCAAGTGCTCTATACAAGCGTGAGGTTCCATCCTCTGTGTTATCAGAGGTGGTCGCAGAGATATGGCGTAACCAGTGCTGTGAGTCTTCAGTGTGAGAGAGAATGGGTGGCATACGTGGAGCTAAAGGCAGTGGTCGGTCTTGGCATAATCTTCTATAGTCTCCTCCAACGCAAGTTAGACCTGAAGATGGCTCAGTACAAGGGCCGAAACATGTCTGCATAATAAAGACTCCACCATATTATAGTTGTGTTTTGACTTTGCCTACCTTCATTTGTTAACTACTTTTGAGTTTTACTTTGTCATTGTAACAGAGTGACCATTTTTAATTGGTTATATTTCCTGATCTAAATACTAGGGTTTTTTCTATTACCGTATTTCCCGGCCCATAAGACGCATCATGATTTTTTCGTTGGAAATTTTAGAAAAAAAAATGAATGTATTTTGATTTTAGTAATTTAGTGGGGGAAAAACAGGATTGTTACATACCAAAATTAGCAACCATAATATAATTTATTCATCATAGAAACCCAGAAAATCGTCGTCACTGCCACTAGAATCACCTTCACGGTTGTTTTCACTCGATGCGTCACTTTCTTCATATAAAACATATTCACTCCCATCTAGTGCTTTGCTAATGCCAAATTTTTTTAAAAGACTTTACAATAGTCTCATTTTTACTCGCTGCCAGGAATTTTTCACCCACTCGCAAACATTAGAAATCGAAGGCCGTTTCTTTCTTCCTGCCGGTGTAACGTGATGAGTTGGTGCCTCAATCCACTTCGCCCATTCCTCATGCATAAATCCCTTGAACGGTTTATTAACTGAAACGTCCAGAGGCTGTAATTGACTAGTTAATCCACCAGGAATTACTGCGAGATGCGTCTTCAGTTTAGTGGCAAGCCTTTTAGTTGATTCTGTTACATGTGCCGTGAACTGATCGCACACTAATAAAAATGTTTTTTTTAAGAAGACCACCTGGACGCTTGGACCACACTTTCTCTAACCACATCTTTATTCATTTTCCATCCATCCATCCGTCCTTTAGAATAAACATGAACGTAAATCCCATGTGGAATTACATCTTTAGGCATTGTTTTTCTTTTAAAGATTAATAAATGTGGAAGCTTTGTGCCATCAGCACAGCACGCAAGAACAACGGCGTAACGCGTCTTCTCATTACCAGAAGTCTTTTATCATAATTGTCTTAGCACCTATAAAATCCACTGTTTTATTCGATGGAACATCAAACGTCAAAGGTACCTCATCCATGTTCCCTAATTGTCCTATCTCAGAACACAGCTACTTTCTCATGTTTATGACATTTATGGAATTCTATAATCTATCTTTCGTACTCATGGGGCAGTTTTTGCACTATTGTAGTTTTGGTACGCATACACAGGCCATTTCATTCTCATAAATCATTCGCACCACGAAGTTGTTGCAGCAAAAGCAGTAATAGACATTTCAATGGCTAGTCTTCTCGCTTCAATTAAATCATTTTCGTTGAAACAGCAATTCCATTCTTCCTGTGATCTATTATCCAGTTCTTAACATATTCTTCAAGTTTGGTCATTTAGGAACATATGAACGTAAAGCTTTTTACTCTTATCTGCTTTGATTAAATCTTTCTTTTGCTTCCTCCGTTCTCGTATCATCTTCTCTGTCACCTTTCAGCTGCCCGGTTTCCCAGCGTAATTCACGACTTCAATTTTAAATGCAATACTGTAAAATAATCGTCTCTCATTTGATCCCTTGAGGGTTTTCTTTGATTTTAAACTTTAAATTTAACTCTTTAATCACTGCTTGTAAAAAACATAAATATACACAAAACAGATATACTTTAAGGAACGTGTAATGCACTTGAACTACAAACTACACTTGACTACCCTTTGCTAATGCAGCAGCGTAAATACCCAGAATCACATGTGATGCAATGTATACGTTAGGGTAAATCCCCGGGTAAGAAAGTAAGCCGTTCACAAGCAGTGATGCCAGGTCTCATGATTTGAAAGCAAATTTCACTATCTCATGATAAAGATGTTATATAATAGATGTACGGGTATTTATAAGTTTGGAAATAATACTTACCCTCGGCGCATAAGACTCAGGTCGAATTTAGGTCACATTTTTCGGGGAAAAATTGCGTCTTATGAACCGGGAATTGCGGTAATAAAATCTCGATTGTTCACAAAATATTTTCATTAAACTTCAGTTTAGGCACTTTCATCGCCAGACGATATTAAATTTTCATCCACATTTCATTTAACATGTCTGCGAGTAATCAAAGTTCCAAATATCGGTGTAATAGGCAACGTTTTGGTGTATCATTAGTGTACTACTGAATTCTGTTGGTGTTGGATAAGAACTTCTGGAGGGCTGAGGGGCATATAACTGGGCTCAAACTATTGATGTCAACCAAAAATTTGTCATGTGCACCATCTGGAAGAATCGCAGTGATGTGCAGTGAAGCATTATAATAAAAAAATAATTGATATTCCAATTTAATATTGATTGTTCATCATTTTGTGAAAAAACTAAATGATTTCTCCTGATCAGTCATCAGCCTACTGAGGCAAAAGAGGACATTATTAAAATTTCACATAAGCCACTAACTGTGGCACAAGTATCGCAATAAAACCAAAGAAATGTTCTTAACATCTAAAACAGAATCTTCTGTATAAGCTGGTTATTTAACGAGGGATAGAAGTGTAATTTATCATTCTTCAGTTGAGGCATTCCCGTTGTGTGTGTAACATAAAGGTACAGTGTAAGGAAGTCAAAAACACAACTAGTTTATTATCTGTTAATAGTGTTGTTAATAGAACGACATGTTTCGGCCTACTCGGAGGCCATCATCAGGTTCAACAAGTGCTAGCTATACGAGACTGATATATTCCATAGAATTATCGGTTAGATGTTGAGATCTCATCATCTACGTTCGTATAGCAATACACATAGAAAACTTAGAGGTCCGTAGCTGCTGAGTATCCAGGAAGGTATGTGCCCGGGGTGTATGGGCGTAGATTCAAATTACTCTATGGGGTCATCGCCCTGAGTTCCGATGTCTCGCCGTACTTGGCGTTGAGGGCCGCTTTCGTTAGTTGATCGCTGGTGTCACTGTAATATCTGTGGGAAAAAAGAGGAGATATGTGAGGAGACTAGTGCATGTGTGGTCTCTATCTCGTGTGGGTTGGTATGTGGTGGTACTTACGTGTGGCTGGTGTGCGCGGTCCGTGCGGTGGTCTCCAGGTCGGCATTTTGTTCTGTAGGTGTCCCGTGTGTGGGTTCACTTGTGCGTAGGTACGCGCCGTGGTGTAAAATAAGCTAGTTTCACTTACACTTGGTACTGAATACAGCCCACTTTATGAATGTATTAGCCGTTGCATTGTTTCCATATTTTGTGCATTAAGTGCGTAAAAGTGTAGTCTCTCTGTGTAGTTGTTCCTTGGACCCGGTTCGTGTTAGAATCAGAGGTAGCATCTGTGTTGGGGTGAGTGGGATAGTGTGGCCGCTGGGGGCATGTGGTGGAGGCGTACCAAGTGTAAGTGAAACTTGCTTATTTTACACCACGGCGCGTACCTATGCACAAGTGAACCCACACACGGGACACCTACAGAACAAAATACCGACCTGGTGACCACCGCACGGACTGCGCACACCACTACACATGCGGCCAAGACCCCCGAGAGGACACCATCCAGCCACACGTAAGTACCACCACATACCAACCCACACGAGATAGAGACCACACCTGCACTAGTCTCCTCACACATCTCCTCTTTTTTCCCACAGCTATTACAGTGAAACCAGCGATCCACTAACGAAAGCGGCCCCCAACGCCAAGTACGGCGAGACATCGGAACTCAGGGCGATGACCCCATAGAGTAATTTGAATCTACGCCCATACACCCCCGGCACATACCTTCCTGGATACTCAGCAGCTACGGACCTCATACGTTTTCTATGTGTATTGCTATTCGAACGTAGATGATGAGATCTCAATATCTAACCGATAATTCTATGGAATATGTCAGTCTCGTATAGCTAGCACTTGTTGAACCTGATGATGGCTTCCGAGTAGGCCGAAACATGTCGTTCTATTAACAACACTATTAACAGACAATAAACTAGTTGTGTTTTTGACTTCCTTACACTGTACCTTTATGTGATTTATCAGCATTTTTCTTCAGTGACTTGGTATGTGTACTGTTTACTCCTATCAATAAGGAATGATGGCATTTGCTGACATTGAGTTAATCCTTTTACCAAAAGTGTTTGTTTTGTCAGTTAAGACATTAAAAGTGACATGTTCTGTACATGTGTACGCAATTTATTAAATTTGCATTTGGAAGATTAATCTAATACAGTCATCTGTTGCTTTTTGCAGGGCTTAGGTTCCAAGATCCCTTATGAAAAGCAAAAATCTGCGAATAACTGATGGCCTCCCCCCAAAAAAACTTTTTAGTTTTTTAGTGTTTTTTTTTCAGAAACATTGTTATAGAGAACTTATTCCCCCCCCCTAACTCCCTGAACATCATGTGGTATGGCTCAAAGACCTGTTCAAATTGTTGAATAATTTTGATACTTCTGTCCATAGAAGGGTCTAAGTGATGTACTTATATTCTTGGGGAGACACTGTGAATTCACAAAACCGCGAAGTACAAACCCACGAAAAGTGAGAAATGCCTGTATAGGTTTATGCATAATTACAAGAAATAATTAAATTAAGAACATAGTAAAATTTATGATATAAGAAATAAGTAATTTCATTATTTTGACACAGTTTAAAAAAAGAAGGATGCTTCAGTTACTGTTATGTAATATCATAAATATAATCACAAACACACAGAGAATACACATATATCATTATGTGTCCCATGCCACTATAAACAATAAATTGCTAATTTGCTAATCACTGTCTTTTTAGGCCCTGAACCCCCACAGGGATTCCGGCATATTCTGAAGACACAAGGTCCAGAAGCATTTGCGAAAACAGTACGAAACCACAAGGGTCTATTGCTGATGGACACAACATTCCGCGATGCGCACCAGTCACTTTTGGCAACCCGGGTTCGCTCACATGATCTGTTACGCATCTCTCCCTATGTTGCACATAATTTCAGCCAGCTTTACTCTTTGGAGAATTGGGGTGGTGCCACCTTTGATGTTGCACTTCGCTTTCTTCATGAGTGCCCGTGGGAAAGATTAGAAGATATGCGTAAGCAGATCCCCAACATTCCATTCCAGATGTTGCTGCGAGGAGCCAATGCAGTTGGCTATACAAATTATCCTGATAATGTTGTTTTCAAGTAAGTGTGCTAACTACCATACATTGTAGCACAATAACTACTGCATTATTTTTGACTGCCTTCGGTGTTTGAAAAACATTGATGAAACAAACATGAAACGGTAACAATTTCAAGCATGGAATCTACTGTTAACTTTCTGTTTAGCTTTCTATGCTATATTTGCACAAATACCACGCATACCTATGTTTTTAAAATTCTTGATTATAATCTGCCTATTATATGTGAGTTTTTCTCTTTATGTATTACAGCTTCATTGTTAACAGTAGATTTGGCAGCACCATTGGTGCTATCTTTGTCTTTCTTCTTCTTCAGCTTCTCCTGAATGTGGTATTTTCAGTTAGACACACACACGCGCGCGCGCACGCGCACGCACACGCGTGTGTGTGTGTGTGTGTGGAGTCTCTTTGCAATCTCATGGCACTGTGAAAATAAACGATTTTAGTCACTGTAATTGCACTTATCTGCAGGAGGTACTAGATGTTGTCAGATTCGTTTGTTGCAAGCAAATTGTTCTGTGTTGCTGTCTGTTAACCAAACAAACACATTGACATCCTCTATAGTTATCTGACTAATACAACACCATTCATGCTCAAACATTTATTTATTCCTCACATATATGACATGTTTCATCATACAATTCCAGCCATCATTGAAATTTTAGGCTGAAACATGTTGTATATGTGAGGAATAAATGAATGTTAGAGCATTTATGGTGTTGTATTAAATAACTATAGAAGATGTTAATTAAACAAACAGAACAGGATTATGTTACCCAAACATCTAACATACACAACAATATAATCTCTTGTTTACTCCCATGTGTTTCGGTGGAACTCCACCATTTTCAGGGGGTCCATACTCCACTGCTTAAAACTCACTAGAGTGTAATACATTACAGTAGCAATGCATATTACATCAGTGATTTATGCAGATGAATTACAAAATGCAAACTCTCATAAAATGTCATTAAAATTCTATGCTTGGTGTATCATTGTAGGTTTTACCATTTTATAATCTAATCTTATTCTTGATCCATTGTGGATCTTGTCCTGTAAGTATATCAAATTTGTTACCATATTTCCCAGCCCATAAGACGCACTGTGATTTCTTCATTAGAAATTTTAGAAAAAAATAATTATGAATATATTTTAATTTTAGTAATTTATTGGAAGAAAACAGGATTGTTACATACCAAAATTAGCAACCATAATATAATTTATTCGTTATAGAAACCCAGAAAATAATCGTCACTGTCACTAAAATCATCTTCATGGTTGTTTTCACTTGATGCATCACTTTCTTCATGTAAAAGATGTACGGGTATTTATAAGTTTGGAAATAATACTTACCCTCGGCGCATAAGATGCAGGTCAAATTTAGGTTACATTTTTCGGGAAAAAAAGTGCGTCTTATGGGCCGGAAAATACGGTAATTAAATCATGAAATATATTTCATATTCCATAAATTGTATACTATATAATATAAACTAGATACAGAGACTTACCCTGTATTGTGGGTTGCAATGCTGTATGCAGGAGGTAACTTTTTGCTCCTGTTGTATAGTTGTGTGTGGGTGTAAAAGTCAATAATAGTGCCCATGCCCCAGAGACTTAGAGTGATACAACCACACATACCTATACAAAAGAACCTGTAACAAGTTATCTCCTACACAGAACACAATGGCACAAAATACAGGGTAGGTTTCTGAATCTGTTTTATATTTTAAAATATTTTATGGAATATTATATATATTTTATGACTTTAAGTAACAAATTTGGTATACTAATAGGATGAGATCCATAATGGATCAAGAATAAGACTAGATGTTTGTATACAAGTGCAAAGCCTACAACAATGGTCCAAGCATAGAATTTTAACAACATTTTACAAGATCTTACATTTTTTAATTCAGCCACAGAAATCATTGTGATATAATATGTATTCGTATTATATAATATATTATACTCTACTGAGTTTTGGCTAGTGGTGGAATTTTGGTGAAACATGTAGGAATAAACAAGAGATGGTATTACTTTCATGTTCATACCATGCATATTGAATAATAAATGTTTGTTATATACCAACATATGCACAAATAAGTAGTGTAAATTTATATTAAATTACTCCGACATGTTTCGGTGTTAATACACCATCTTCAGGGAGTTTACAGGTTGTGTTAGCTAAAGTTATGAATTATTAAAATGATAAAATACAATATAGTAATGTGTTGTTATGATTGTATTGTTGTGTGTGTTAGATGTACACATGTTGGTTTTGTAAATGAGAAATTTAGTTACGGTGCACAGAATGAATAATGTTAAAATAAAAACAAAGAACATGTTCAAAAGGATACCATCACCACGCACATCCACCACACGGAAGTTAAACGACAAGGGGATGAGAGCTGGAAAATGATCGCAAAAAAGAGCACAAAAACAAGACCAGAAGGTAACATGAAATCAAAAGATAATGAACTAGTCATTACTAAAGAAGTAATACGTACTTTAAGGTGTGTCATCCGCGTT
>Ga0209629_10001281_pt1 | contig 15636 bp, 17 predicted proteins | sample TergutCu122P5_FD_187286 | JGI IMG/M metagenome (GOLD analysis project Ga0209629, IMG submission 187286) | Cubitermes ugandensis P5 segment gut microbial communities from Kakamega Forest, Kenya - Cu122 P5 (SPAdes) (version 2) | ecosystem: Host-associated > Arthropoda: Insects > Digestive system...
ATTGCCACACCTTGCATGATTCACTTCCCCCTTCCTCACCCTTTTCATTTTAATACTGATTCAGGACATTAATCATCTATATCATCAGCATCATCACCACCACCACCACCATCATCATCGTCTCCTTTATGCAGGGTATCCATACACATATTCCCGAGACAAACCATGTCCCTAGGGGACACATTGTTGCAGCTATTCTGTCTTTGTTGTTTATGGTGCCTCTATCTCTAGTTCCTGCATTGGCTCTTTTGTTCTTTTACATTAGCACTTTCCGAAGTATGTGTGCAGTGCCCATTATGGCTGTTTTCTGTAGTTCCTTAACATCATGGTTTCCTGGTATGTCGCTCATGTATTTTCTGAATGATTTGGAAATGGTCCCAGTCACTCCAATTATTACTGGTATCACCCCTGCTTTTACGTTCCACATGCGCTGTATTTCTGTTGTGAGGTCTTTATATTTTAAAATCTTCTCGGCTTCTTTTTTAGTCACATTTCTGTCTCCTGAGATTGCTACATCTATTAACATGCATGTTCCCTTTTCATTATCTCGGATTACAATGTCTGTCTTGTTATTGGGGTAGTTCTGTCAGTTTGCACTTGCTGTATTATTATTATTATTATTATTATTATTATTATGTGTTTCATATGAAGCTAGACAATTTAAAATAAATTTCTTATGTTCTGCCATTCATGACACTGTTGCTGTGACAAACTCTATGGGTTATACTGTCCAAACCTCTGATCCTGTAGTAAATCTAATGTGTAAGTGTGCTTCTGTGTATTAGGTTCTTGTAATTTTGTACATTTTGTGCTTCTTTTATAATTGGCCCTGTGCTGGTGTGTTTTCTATATTAGTTTCTGTTAATTCTGCATATTTTGTGCTAGTTTTATAATTAGCCCTGTGCTGGTAAACTAGCATGTTAATCAATGAGGAACAGAATTATTATTATTATTATTATTATTTTAAATTAATTTTTGCCTATTAGTTATTAGGTGGCAGTCTTCTGGTAAGTCCAGATCTCAACAAGAGATCAAAGCAAAATACCCCAGCACTTTATGAATGATGTGTGAAGGGCTCATTACTGTAATCTTCTACAGTTCTATTTTCTATAGGCTGGGGATATCAACCCGAGCGAGTTCAGGCTGGTATTTATTTATGTGGTGGCCTGGGAGCAACTGAAGGTTCTGATCTAGCCCTTTCTTAATTATTCCTGATGCTCCAATTATAACTGGCACACTGTTTTCCTCACTTTCCACATTCTGCTAACCTCAATCTCCAGGTCTTTGTACTTGCTTAGCTTTTTTGGTTTCTTCTGTGTTACCGTTTGAATTGTCTGGTATAGCTATATCAATCAGTAGGCAAGTCTTCTCTTTTTTATCATGCAGACTATATCAGGTCAGTTTGCTAGTACTGGTTGATCTGTGATAACAGGTACATCCCACACAATAGTGGTGCCACTGACATTTACTTTCATAGTACTTGTCAGTACCCTGTAACCTTGTATGTTTACATATCCAGTGGATGTAACCAGTAACCTATTTGTGTCTATTAGCAAATTCAGATGGTGCAAGTGTTGTGCATCCCACAACAATATGTTTCATGTGTTCTTCTGACTTAGAGCACATTCTGCATTTACTATCAATTGGTTACTTCATGATGTTCCTCTGACAATAATGCATGTTGGGTTGTTATTATTAAACTCCGTGTTTTCCCCTTTAGGTCTGAGCTACATAATCACACCAGGGAATCTTCTTTATCTACCGATGGTCTTTCATGGTCCTGGCAGAAGTGTCCATGCATTGGTTTACTCTCATTTTCAATGTTGGACTTTAGTTGAGTCTTGATATTACGGGCAAACGTTTCTTGTGTTATATATTTTTGTCACGATTATTATTACTGACTTAATCACATTTCCCAGCCTCTACATGCTGGAAAACCTTCACCTATACCCTAAGGGCATGTCCTAGAAATTTGCGTACTACATGACACATTTGTAATAGTACTGCTTTTTGCTCCACTGTTAAGATGTTTTTGGTTAAACCTATATTCTCTAGGAATATTAGGAAGTTAGTTTCTTTGCGACTGCTCCTTCCACTGAGATGACTAAGATGTATAGGGATATGCTGTTAAGCTTCAAGACATTTTTGATTTCTGAGGCCAAGTGTTTATATTTCCTAATATTCTCTGCCTCAGTTCTGGAAAGGTTATGGGTCAAGGGAACTGCTATATCTGTTACAAGTGCCATTTTATTCTCTCTATCGATTAGGACTATATCATTATCACCATAACAATCATCATTATACCTCTCTATATCCACAAACCCATTCATTTTCTTGAACTAGTTCCACTCAAGATCTAGATCTGTTCTAACCCTTGTTATGGACAATCAATATTTCTTTTAACAATGCTCTCATAACACACTTGACCTTCTTTCTACATGCTTGCTTTCATTACAACAAAGGAATGGACAAAAATATGAGTTCTAGTCACCCCTGCACTTCTCAGTGGTTTCATGCACACAAGCTCATGCAGGGACAAAGAAATGTTCATCTCTGGGTGTGCAGGATTATCACATATTTCCACATTAAATTTCACCTGCCTAGCTACAATGGTTCTTCAGTTACCACCATCATGGCAAAACCTAAAGGAAACTTCCATTCACCTGCCATGTTATTTCAGTCTACAAGAATATTACCTTACAAAACATCAATATGTTCCCAAGACTTATCACCACACATGAGTTACTTCAGTATCCAAAAATAAATAGTGCTTGTGTCGGTCCTAAATTACACATATCAAGCATCTGTCACAACATTATTTCAGATTACAGGGAATTACAATACATGATGCTGAGGCGTCCTGCAAAAACATAATGCTGATACTGAGTTCTGTAAAAATAGGTAAAATGATCCAAATTTGAAATGGATGGTCATGGACACAAATAGATGGATGGACATATACGCACAGACTAATATATGCATGTGTGCACACACAAATCATGCATCTCATAAGCCAACCTTTCCTTTTTAGGAACAACAGTAGGCTAAAAAGTGCTCAAAATGGAGTCATAATACATAAATACATCTGGCACTATTAGTAACAATAGAATTTTGGTACCTGAGTAACAGGAACTTCTCTCTTGAAAGATGTAAGTCTAAGAAGAACAGGCATGATAAAGTCCTATGATAGCAGCAAGATACTATAATCCACCCATGCATCCTTTTCATGAATACTGAGTAAACCACCATTTCTCAACTATGTTGTGGTGAAACATGTCTATGAGACCACTTAAGCTACGTTGGAGTTCTGCCAAATTGTAAAAGATATTGTCAGGAATATATTAGTATCGGTTGCAGCTGCACCCTAGCAATTAAGCCAGTGAAGCATGTATACTTCAGTTCAAAGAGTACTTCTTTGCTCAGAAATGTAAAGATGGCTGGAGTAAAGGCAACATCCACAGCAAATGATCAACTATGGGGTGCTAGAAAAAATGAGACTATCAGACTAATGTTCTTAGCCAGTCATGCCTGTGAGCATAATTAAACATATGTCAAAATGTCCAATCTTTGAATATGCTGGGTGCCACCTTCACCCCTAACACTATACATTAAGTTTCTTTGGAAGCTATGCGTTGTCACTCATAGGAATGCCAAACAAGTCTGCAAACAGCATTCTCAGGCCTCAAACACATTCTTAAACCAACTTATTTGTTCCAGCACCAACAGGATTCACACTTTGTTAAACATCAGGCCAAAAGATCTTCAAAATTATAATTTCACAACCAGTTCATTGTACACGATAACCCTTATTACTATGTTAATCCCGACATACTCAGTCCGGTAAGTGATCCTCTTCTGGTAAATGGGTGTGGTTCACCGAATCACACATGTATTTAGTTTTTTTTTGTTTATTTACTAACCATTTATTACTTGGTACAAAGAAAAGGGGTACTGTATAAAGTCGAAAGCAAATCACGTTTTATTCAAATAACAAGGTCACTGGCACTCACAACGCGCTTGTACACGACTGCTTTCCTCCCTCAACTGCCAGCGTCCATTATCGGCTGCCAGCCCTTATCTCGTTTAAATTTCTCTCCGTACCACCCCTCCTATATATCACTAATGGTCCCAGAACATATGTTACCAGCTTAAACTTATAACGCATGGTCATACACCGTCCGTAACAGACGCCATTAAACCTAATAACTATATTAAAAATGATCGGCTACATCATATTAAACTTATTTTTGTTCATAGCCTAAAATCCAGGAGGCTTACAGTTATGAACAATGTGACTTCAGGTGACACCGATCTCATCTTGTATTTAGAATCTTACAATTATGAACATTAGCAACTCCAGGGAACACTTGATCTTATCTGCTATCCATAATCTTATGATTTTAAACAACAGTAACTTCAGGTGACACTGATCTTGGCTGCTATCGAGACTCTCAAAATTATAAACATCCGTAACTTCAGGTGACACTGATCTTATCTGCTATCTATAATCTTACGATTATAAACAACAGTTAACTTCAGGTGACACTGATCTTATCTGCTATCTATAATCTTATGATTATAAACAACAGTTAACTTCAGGTGACACTGATCTTATCTGCTATCTACAATCTTACGATTATAAACAACAGTAACTTCAGGTGACACTGATCTTATCTGCTATCTACAATCTTACGATTATAAACAACAGTAACTTCAGGTGACACTGATCTTATCTGCGATCTACAATCTTACGATTATAAAGAACAGTAACTTCAGGTGACACTGATCTTATCCACTATCTACAATCTTACAATTATAAACAACAGTAATTTCAGGTGACACTGATCTTGTAATCATATTTCTCCGGAGTTCTAGAATTACTAACACCTAGCGTTTTAAAATTACATTCTGGCAAAATGGTGCTGAATGCACATTTATGCAGTCTATGCTTTTGTGTATCACCTCAACAAAATCAAGTGGTTTAACAGTGCTTCTATCATAAGGCAACAAGTGACCATATGGATTTACTTTATTCCATCCAGTATCAATTTTAAAGATTTCTATCGCAATAATTACAACTGCTCCTGGTTTGGTCCTCTGTCTTGCCATAAATGAATACTAACCCTATTCATCTGTTAAGACCCCTGATATAGTCTCATTAGCTCCAATCTAACCCCACTGACACTCAAACTGACCTACCTTGAGGATTTCCCCATTTTAACAGGAAGAAGACGAGGAGAAAAAATTGACATTCCAGTATCAGGTAAAAATTTATCACAGTACATACCTGGAATATTTTATCATACAGGTAAGGTAACTTAAGTAGTCGAGGCTGATGCCATGTGATGTGCTGATCAATAAGAATGTTATGTGCTGAAATCTGGCTGCGATTCACGAAGACAACCAGCTCCTCACACCAAGATCGACCTGTCTCACTGCCAATGCCAGGCCAGTTCAGTGCATCTGCTGCAGTGAAATCACTCAAGTCCACCTTTTCAGTAACCAGATCCAAATTGAACACAAGACTCACAAACTCTGACCCCTCAGTACCAACATATGGAAGGGCGTGACTGTACAGATGGTGGTGCAATAAAGCTGCTATTCGTAGGAAAGGTAGACATAGCTGCTGTACCTGCGGGAAAAGCAACTTAATTTACATGGACATCAAGAATGACAAGAACATATTTTATGAATTGGCAAAGAATCCAAAAGAAGGCTTCCAGCTTGAAGATTGAAGGAAAGGGCCTACAAGGAAGACCAACATCAGGGTGAAGCCAGATGGTCAGGTAATGTTACAAAGCAAGAAAGAAAGAAACATGGGAAGAAACTGAGACGAAGAAGCTGTGGGAAGAAAGAGAAAGCTGTAAGGGCCTGGTTGCTACATGACATACATTACGTGGAAAAGTACAAGGAGGCAGATGAGGAGTAAAATGAAACAAACAAGAAAATGTTTCTTAGATTAGTTAACAATTCTGTTTGAACTGCAATACATAAATTAAAAGAAAGGGAATGATTAATGAAGTGGAAACATATACATACAAACCTCCATTTCTACCCTCTTCCTGCTAGCCTGTAAATTGGCAGCCACACTGGCTCCTGTATCATGCACTCTGTGATTTGTGTCTTCCAGCTGATATAAGTGAGTCTGCTCGAGAAGTCCAATAATAAGTGCCATTATCCCATCCAGTGACATCACACTACCATGATTCTCTACTTCTTCAGAGTCAGAGGCACGCCACTGGACTCGTTCTTGCTCTGTCATGTTACAACTCAGTTGCATCACCACTTGGAAATACAGCAGATTGTACAGCACTTTCACAATGCATGAGAAGTAAACTGAAAGAGAACAACTTCAACTCAGACAGTACCAAAAATAACTCTGCAAACAGCAAACAACAAATGCATGACACTTTGATTGCTGGTGCATTCTAGTTAGATGCCTTTCAAGTTTAAATTATTCCTGACAAAAATTCTGGTTTTATGAACATGCACCTCCCCCCACACACAATCAATAATACCAGAAATTAACACAAATTCACTTTGAGGGAAATAAAAAAAATCCAAATTTTACTCCACCTGACATTAGGTACCTGTAAAGTGTGTGAGGGAATCCTTACAGCAAAAACCACAGCAAATATGCTTTAGTAATTTATTCATGTATTTTATTAATTGAGTCAAAATATTTTATTCAATGATCTTAATACAATGCCACAGTGACAAGTGACGCTTGTACTTCAACAGCCATGTAACTGACTTACTTTGATCTAAATGCAGAGGGAGGAGCAGTATAAACTGAATCAATAATGCAGTAGGATCTCGTAGAAGAAGAGGCACCTCCTTCTCATATGGCTTCAGCGCTAAAGGTGCTCGAGGTTGTGACTGTATCCCAGCCACTTGTTGCAAAGTATGCCAGACCGGCCAACTCCTCAGCATACGACCATGAACAGCCAACACATGAAGGAGAGGCACTGTAACAAGATGTATGGACACAAATACCACTTTAATCTCTATTCTGTTTACAAATGGCACAGCAGTTCTGCTTGCAAAGCTGAGAGTTGCCATGTATCCAGGAAAGTCAACATCTTTTATGGAATATGAAGCATCATTACTGTACTCGTAATACCCTGAGTCAGATAAATCCAATATACACCCTCATATCCTACTTTGTTAAGATTCAACTTGTCATTATCCTTTGAATGACACTATCCTATACCAAGTTCTCTCATCCTATAAAGCTCTGACAAAAAGATTTTACATTAACAGTACCTTCTTCAATTAAAAAGTTACTGACAGGGTAAACCTGCAGCTGGAATGGGAAAAAAACAAGACGGTATGCAGAATTTTAGTAAGAAAACATTTTGGAACACAGAAATTTGAAAGGCTGAAAAAGAGATAAAATGATTTACAATGTCAGCAAAACTGGGTAATGGACTGGCTTAGCACTGTGCCTACTGGTGGGCTTTAACCTTTGAACGACCTACATTCACATACATGAACACATGTACACCCCTCCCCACCCAAAAAAAAGTTATGTCTTTAGGCAATAAGGCAATTTACAGCATTTTAAGGCACGCTGCATAATCTGTTTTATTTTAAACAAAATGTCAATTCTTTAATAATTTTATCTTTTTTTGTTCAAATAGTACTCATAAACCATGTGCTAAAGCTTAAATACCAATCTGCAAGTTGGAGGTTAATATTACTGGTGCTGAACTATGGGGTCCCATTATCCCAGAATTCAATGCAATACTGCAATCCATAATCTGTTGCACAGTGTCTCCTACAGGTCTCAAAGAATATTTACAACAGAATATCCCAGTACAGACAACAGTGCAGTCATATTACAATACTGAAACAGTTGCAAGAACCTAAAATGGATCAAAATGAAGCAGGTCTCACCTATACAGGAGCGTTTAGGTGCGAGTTGTACCGGTGCATTGCCAGAGACAGTACTGGTGGCAGAACTGCTGGCAGATGCAAAGTCAGACCCACTGTCAGAGGTAACAAGTGAATTTCCTCTCTGCACGAGCTCCACCTCAAGATTTGTCCTTGCGATAGAACTTACAAACAGGAACAGACTATGTGATGTAGGCGTAGAACTTCTCTGCTTAAATTTGGAGTAAGTGCGATGTGTCATATCCTCCATAGATTTTGTCATAGCTTCTGCCAAAGACATGGGCATCTGAAGCACAGAAATTGCACCTATAGCATGCTTTGTATTATGAACTAGAAAACATATCACTGCAATTTAAATGCAAAATTGCTGAGTACAAAATTGACTGAGAACATTTTCCATGCACATGCAAAATGCATAGCACACTAAGTCAAATGTCACTGAAAACAGGTTACATACATTGACTTTGTAATAAAAACACATAAATCCTCATTTCTTGTGCCCGGAATTCAGTTTTCCTTCATTTAATACTAATTTTTCACAACAGTTAAGTTTAACTTTTTAAATTTTATTAATATGCATTGTGTGACAGTAAGATTGGATTTCATTCCGACCCAAAATAAAACTTGCAATACTAATTCACTGAAAACAGGTAACATATGCAGACCTTGCAATATACAGGCATAAATCCCCATTTCACATGCAATGACTTCAGTTTTCCCTCAGGTAATACTAATTTTTCGTTAACAGCTTAAATTAAGCCATTGACACAACTGTGTTACATTATATTACATTATATGAATATGCAGCTACGTGTTTTGACAAATTACAAGGTCATCCTCAGGCCACTTGAACATACACAAGGAGAATTATATTTGCAAGTTCATTTTTTAAACATTTTATTAATATGCTCTGTGTTAAGAGTAAGACTGAGATCGTATTCTGACCCAAAATAAAACTTGCAATAGTAATTCTGCTTGTATGTGTTCAAGTGGCCTGAGGACGACCCTGTATCTGGCCGAAACATGAAGCTACATATCATGTAATGTAATGTAATATATAATATAGTAAAATTAGTTGCATAGATGGCATAAATAAACCGGTCTGTGACCTATGCAACAAAACGTGATGTATAAGACAAAAATTAATTTTTAAATTATTCCAAGTCATTAATCCCAATGTTACATTTTTTTCATAAAAGATCTGCCTCAATTTTGATTCAAACCTACTGTCTTCCAGGGTCCCTGTACTTACAAAAAAAAAAAAAATGGTTGTGTAACATGGATGCTGCATGCCATAATGCATGCAACAGCAATGCTACATGGCAAACATGTGGCTGGCTGCTTGGCTTGACACAATCCAGTAGAAGAAATTGCTCCCTGTCACTTCCTATCACTTCTCCTCTTCCCTGTGCTACCTGCTGCTTTATATCCTCCCCCATTGGCCCCTGAATGTCTAGAGTCAACCAATTACTGGTTACACCAAGCCTGTATATTCATGCATCCACCTGTCTCTATCATTCGTCTTGGCCCTTTTGACCCTTCAAGATGAGACTTTTATGTCATCTCAAAATGAAGCAAACTAATTAACCTGTGACACAGCATCATATCCCAGAAGACTGGAGACCTTAGCTACAGCATTGCAAAAACCTAAAAACCTGGAATACATTTAGGTCTGTCATGACTGTTCAGTGTTACCCAAAATATAAAGAGCTTGATAATTTCTAATAAAATCCCTCAGTATCAAATTTCAGAGGTTGTAAAACGATTATCAGCATACAGATGGATGGTCACACAGAGTTAGCAGTTTCAATAGCCACTATTCAAGGAAGGATACATATCTAAAAATCAAGTAAAGCCTGATTCATGACTGACTCCATGGAGCTGAGTCCATCTTGAAAAGTAAATACTGCAAATCCTCAGCCAGTCAAGAAATTTCCCACATTTTATGGCATCCAAATATTCATTATCACATTCTTTAGTCTGCTGCTTGTCCCTATCCTGGGCCAGGTGAATCCATTCCACACCCTCACATCCTGTTTCTTTAATATCCAATTAAATATTACCCTCCCAACTAAGTTCAAATCTTCCAAATGGCCTCTTTTATTCAGTTTTCCCCACCAAAACTCTGATGTACCACATGTGCAGCCCATCCTTGCTCTGATGACCCTAATATTTGGTGAGGCTTACAAATCATGCAGCCACTCATTATATTTTCTCCAGCCTCTTCTTATTTCATCCCTTTTGGGCCCAAATATCTTCCTCAGCACCCCTTCACACACCCTCAGGCTATGCTCTTCCCTTAATGTATGAGAAAAAGTTTCAGATCAATCTACAAGCACAGCCAATCATTAAGAAAAAAATTACCATGAAGGAAGAAGCCCTTATACTAAGCAGGCACATATAAACATGTTGGCTAATACTAAGCTTACTACTCAAAGAAAAACATACATTATACAATTAAATCTTACTGAAACATGTCTATTTTCAATGAGGAAATCAATGAGCTCGGTGACCATGGCAGGCAGAATGGTTGGTTGAGAAGTGACCAAGGTTGTATGCTCCTCAAGCTCTGGAGACAATGGCAATACCGAATTGGCAAGCTGCCGACACAGCGGACACCAATACTCCCCCCTGTCAACAACAGGTACAAAATATATCAATGTCAAACTGGTCCTGTTTGAGAATTATGATCATGTGTCTACTAATTTGCATGATGCAGTAACATTACACCCAATCACATGAACAGTGAAATACAAATATTTTATATGTAAATTTAAATACTTACATGGCATATGATACTATACTCAGGTGACAAAAATAACAGGAATGTACAAGACACACATATGTTGTGTATGGATAAGCAGAATAATTTGATAAATTCTGTGCAAAAGCACAAATTTAACATTATACAAAATACTGGTTAAACCAGCAGTTAAATGTAACAGCAAAAACAGAATTTGGAACTTTGACACCCTTTAATTGAGTACAAGTTACACAAAAAGATGGATACATACATGAGAAATTTATAGCTGATGATAATCTGCATTTACATACATACCAATCACACTTTTTATTTTAAAAATGCAGTCTGGAAAAACAGAAGCACAAACTAAACACCGATCAGTCTGTAGTGACGGGGAACAGACAAGCAAAAAGCAAACATATGCCCTGTTTCAGTGTATTTAACTCAATCTAGAGCCACTCAATTTATACAACTATGCTATACAGAAAAATACAGTTACAGGTCATCTGAGGTTCTCATGGTGGTAGAAGATGGAGGCACCAGGTTCCTCCAAAATATGATGTCACTCCCTGGAACTGAGAGGTCAGATGCACAAAAAATGTAATAAATTGTGACAACATAAAAGAATATCTGGGCACTACTTGCTGAATGATTTATTTTGGGTAATGCATGTTTATACGATGATCCTTCACCAGGTATACAGGGTTTATGTAGTTATAAATATACATGAATGACATAATGTGTTGCATGAGAGAGATGCCTTCACATCTCATAAACAGCAAACTGAGATGAATGTTACCAATAATAAAAAAACACAGTAACACCTAAAGGAATACTATATTAACACCTTAGGAGTGACATTTGGATATGGCTGCAACTCACCCAGTCATTACAGAGACATTTATATTCAAATTTACCACTACTATTTCTGCCAAGTTTAATTAACTTGTATCATATGTCATTAACACATGTGTGCAATTCAAAATATGCACCAGACATACAGACAGCAGCTTACTCTGAAGGTAAAAAGACAATGTTGACTTGACTATTAACATCTGCTCAAAAGTGTTCATTCAAAATGAAACGTAATTTTATAATCTGCATGACAAAATATGCAAACTTATAGTTGATACAGGTCTGATTTAACAAATTTTAATATACTGGCAACTGTATATTTTATCATAAATAGACGACAATTATTTGCACTCCACGCCAAATATTATTAGGATTATGCGATGAATTGGTCATGCAGCACGCATAGGACAAAAGAAACATTCACACAAAATTGTGGTAGGAACACCATAAAGAAACAAGCCACCTGATGATGTACGATAGATAAGAGTAGATGTGAGGATATTAAAATTGATCTTAAACCCTTCGGCACCCAACATAATACACTGTATTTACTTGAATGCAAGACAAGGTTTTTGCCCTTAAGTTTGGTGTTTAAATATGTGAGGTCATCTTAAATTCACATGTGAAGTGCCAAACTGGATCACTCTAAACCGGACCATGCAGCGCCAAACCAAAATCTGCTTTGCCAAGTGTAGACAAAAGAGAGAAAAGAGGATGACTAAAGGTAACTGACACAATCTTTTTTAAAATACTTTGTCCATCATCTAATTTTTAAAGACACAGGGTGTTCCAGAAGCTGGATCTGCTTTTGTCTTCAGAGAAAGCAATGAAGCTGGTGAATGCCGTACACTGAGCTATTCTCTATCAATGGGCATACATACCGTACAAACAACAAACTCATTAAGATAAGCATTTGAGAACAGACCTATCAAGGTTAGTAACAGGAAAATGGCTACTGAAAAATTAAAAATTAACTGCAAGACCCACAAATAAAACCTGGACTAATCCACAAATGAAAAACCATAAAAAAGCCATGAACTCAGACTGATCAACCCACAGACGCAACACAAAAGTCCAGAACGCGTGTATTTAAATTGCTTAACACTGCTAGCAACATTTGTGGAGAAAATTATGGATCTTCTTCACAGGTTCAAGTAAGTTTATAAACCAAGATATATACATGTATGATTTTGTTGGTGTGGATTATAACAGCATGGTAGCACCTCTCACCAGATATGACTGTGAAGGGTTTTAAGAAGTGCTGACTATCCAATGGAATGGATGGGAATGTTACGAGTGAGTGTGAAGAGGACGATGGCACCAACTGTGAAGATGGAGAGAGTGGCACTGACTGGTAAAGGTGGATGGAACTTGACATGTTATATGTACAAGTGTATGAAATTAATAATAAAATATTTTTTCTTAGCAGATGTTGTATTCCTGAGGGGTAGTCTTAGATTTGGATCAATACATTTTCCCTTGGCAGATGTGTTTTATGTGGGGGGTCATTTTAGATTAGAGTCATCTTGCATTTGGGTAAATACAGTACAAGCGTAACATGTGATGTTCAGAACGCTGAATGTTATACAATTATGGCTATTCTTATGCAGCCCCTGTTTAAACTGTGGTCTGCTCCAGGTCACACTGCACATTTCATTCAGGAACCAAAGGGTTAAAGAAGTGTGATGGGACGCTTTAAAGTGGATTGATTTGTTTCAGGATAAAGGCCACCAGTGGGCTTGTGTCAAGACAGTAATGAGCCTCTGGGTGCCATAAATACTGGGGAATTTCCTGGCTCATAACTTTAGCTTCTAAAGATGGACTATGCTCCATGCAGTTAGTATAACAGACTCAACTACAGAAACTAAAATGTTTTCCAAGACACGAGTGAAGAATGGATAGCTATGGAAATCAGCACTGTGGGCATGAACCATACCTATCGACAGCGAGGTTCTGATGCCGCTGCTGACCACGCAAGGACGCCAGGTATGATTTCAGGCAGCCCAGGTGCAAGTGATGACCACAAGTCTGCACATGAACGCCACCTTCCCAACCGATATTCACCGATAACTGCCATGACAACTGCAACAGCAACAAACATTTACTCTCTCATTTAATTCTATCACAAACAAGTTGGCAACTTCATGCATAATGTAACAATTCTGGCACACTCAGAGCTTTTGTTCGATAGTCTTTTAAACCATAAAACTAAATGGGAAAAGTGTATTAGGCATAAAATAAGTGTTTTAGTTTTCTCAGTCTTCAAAACACTTTTTGGTCTGCAAAAACACACGTTGGTCTTGAAGGAACCTATCCATTACTGATCAGATTTAACCAACATTATAATGTGGTGACAAATTTTAGTAAAACTTCGCAGTATTAAAGCCATAAAAATACACTCAGTAGTGGAGTTGTATCGCATGGACATACAGTGTGCATACACACATACAGAGAGACAGACAGATAGACATGTTGAAGCTAACAGGTGCATTTCTGCCACTTTGCTGTAAATGTCTGAAATATTCTGGGTGCCTCTTATTGAATGAGAAAGAAAGTCTGGTTTTAAGAATGGGCAAGATGAGTGGTCTCTTTTGGTGATGAGAAGAAGGGGGTGCTAGACAGACTTTGGTATTTCGTGAAGAATTGTCAATACTTTCTTTTTCATACTGAGTGAAGCAAAATGTGAATAATACAATGCTGTTTGAGCGCTTTAAATATTACACTATACTTTGCCACATTCATTACTGACATCTGACACATACACCAGTATACATCAATTATATTTTAAAAATCATTTGTTTAGCACACACAGTTGGAAGAGTACATTGCTGAAATATTATGAATCTGCTCAAGACTGCATAACAGTGAATGTTGTGCCTTTCTGCTGTTGGTAGGATGAACTTGGCATTTCATGTGGTAACATTTTGCACATGCAGAGTTGTCAGGAAATTTATAGTTTGGTTACATGCAGCAGCCACCTAGCACATCATGAAATGTTGGAGTTGGCAATGAAGAGCAGATGTGTGGGAAATGTTCTAAATAAATTAAAGTCAGCTAAAGTATTTGTTTAAAAGGACGATCACAACTGTCTTCTTCAGACTGTGTGACAAAATTACATGACATGCTGTACTAATAGACTTGAAAATTTATTTCCCATCAACCATCACTTACACATGTACATCCATAATGAAAGTTATAGATTATTCCAGTTCCTGTGTGGTAACGTTCAAGACTTACACTGTCAAACTGGCGTTTAAGTTCCTCCTCACGGCGGTCAAAGTGACTTGCTAGAGTGTCATCTCTCCACATATTATGGCGTTCTTCATCATTTGTTGGTAGCACTGCTGGTCCTTTGTGCCGTTGCTTGTGGCCCAAGACACTTGTCGCCTGAATTAAAAATAATTTAAATTATTGGCAATATTAAAAACCAAACTTTCTGAATTTAGTACTTCACATTTTTCACCCAAAACACAACTTTACAATTTAGCAAATCAGCTACATGTCTTGTCTACTGCCTTGTAGCCGTCATCAGGCAGATCCCAAGAATAGAAAAAAAAGGAAATAACACAGTTGCAGTATTGGTCTCCAGCCAATGTTGCAACTCATCAGTTCCTTCATTTCACACTACATTACATTACATAACAGCACACTAATGTACACACTAGGTAAACACAGCTCGAATACTGTCTCATTAACAATCACTCTGCAAATAGCACAGACACCCATCTGTTTATGCAGTTGCTGTGTGGGAACTTCTATTTGTGTTACACTTTTGATTTCCTCCACCTAACTACCCTCCCTTCCTCCACAATACCAGGTACAGTTTTGTACAGAAAGACCAACGGGTATTCTCACCCTCTTCACCCCTCTAAGCTGCAGTCTGGTGTCTGATAAGTCCCTAACATCTTCTTAACTGACAGGGCACATAATTAGGTTCCAGTAATACAGTGCCCTCTACACTGAATAGTATAAAGGGGTGGACTAAGTGAAGTGACGTGAAGTGAAGTACGAGGGCTGTTTTTTTTTCAACCTCTGATGGGCTACAAAAAAAAGACAAATTGACATAACATAATAATTTTATTACCAAAAGTACAGCAGGGTCTTACTTATTTTTCTACATAATCGCCAAAACGGTTGAGGCA
>Ga0209629_10001282_pt1 | contig 15634 bp, 8 predicted proteins | sample TergutCu122P5_FD_187286 | JGI IMG/M metagenome (GOLD analysis project Ga0209629, IMG submission 187286) | Cubitermes ugandensis P5 segment gut microbial communities from Kakamega Forest, Kenya - Cu122 P5 (SPAdes) (version 2) | ecosystem: Host-associated > Arthropoda: Insects > Digestive system >...
AAGCAAAGCTTAGAATGATACCTTGGGAGAAAATTTATTTTCTTGCATTTGCAATGTCTTCTGTTACAATTCTTTTAGAATTTCACAATTTACTTTAAATAAATTAAAAAAGACATAAGCATGTTAAATCCCCCATAAGCTGTTCTATGTGAGCAGCCCCCTTAATCACTAATCTTGACCCACAACTTTTACAATAAAAATTTTATCACTTTTGTAACTATTGATAATACGTAGACAGAGAGTTTGTTTGCATAATAAGTATAAAATAATCGAACTCGCAAACCCTAGTAATATCAGCACTTACAAAAGTTGTGGGTCAAGATTAGCCTTAATCAAGGGGGACAAGAGTTGCTTTTAATTTAGTCACATCTAAGCATATTGTTTTTACTTAATACTTCTTCAGGTTCAGTAATAAGAGAAGTTAATCCCGTTAATTCGTTAGAAACTAAAGGAGTGATACTTCCAGAAGAACCTGATGATTCTTCAGATGCTCCTTCAGAACTATGAATGTGGTCTATAGGGGTAATTATATAAGCTAGTTCGTTTTCTGAAGCTAAATTATCTCTATATCCAGGATGTTCTTGATCCAATATTGATATTGCAGTTGGGGATAATTCATTAATTGGTGTTGTTTCTAATATTTCTAGCCTGGATTGTTGATTACGTAAAGATTGTAAATTTAAAGTTTTTTCTTCAATTACAGCCTTTGGTGTATCAACAGATTCCATTGTGCTTTCCTGTGAATCAATGGATGTATCTCCAAGTAGACCAGATTCATATAAGTCTTTTCTCATAAGATAACCTTTGTTTTGGTCTTCACTATTAACAGAATTTACAAGTTCATTAATATATCCTAAAATAAACCAACAATATTGCTCTTCACGACTAAAGTTTCTAAAGTCGTAGAGAGCTTTCTCCTTTTTAGTTTTACTGCTATCAAAGTGTGCCTGAAACTTCTCAAGTATCTCTGAACAATTTTTTATATTTACTTTCCCTATTATACTAGTATTTATTGCTTTATAAAACAGTATATATTCTGCAAGAGGTTTAGCTAATTCCATTTTCTGATCAGCAGATAGTAAATGTCCATATTGTCTATCAACATAAGTTATAGTAGCTAATATTCTTCTGCTCTGATCATAAGATTTACCTCCCCTTGCCAATGAATTTATAACAGATACTAAAAAATTCCCAGCTTCATGTGTTGACATATTTATAACACGTTTTGCATCAGTGTTTTCAATTTCTGTAACTAAAGCAGAAGCTACTGGAGAGTTGTCTTCCATGATTTTTTTTAGGTCAGGTTGGGCTCGTTTAGCAAGCTCAACCTTTTCTTTCTTAGATGCAGGGTTAGTAATAAAATTTCTTTGTGTAGGAACATCATCTGGTTTTCTATCTTCTTCCTTCTCTTTCTTTTTGTCTTTATCATTTTCTTCTGACTTCTTTGCGGAAGAAGGTTCCCTGGATTTATCATCTTCTTCTAATTTCTGCTTTGTAACATCTATTTCTATTCTTAATTCTGGAATCTCATTAGGAATAATTTGTTGAACCAATTCATTTCTAACTTTTGAAATATCAAGATGATTATAAATATATGCCATCATTCCATCATATGTTGGTTCTACACCTTCTTGCTTTGCTAATGTTTTATATTCTGCTGCAAGAACTGATTTCCTTTTATCTACTTCTCCATCAATAATTTGAAGAAGCATTTCAGCACGTTTAGAACCTTGTCTATAAAGTAAAATAAGCATACCATAATCAGTTCTGGCTCTTATTTCATCATCATCAGAATTAGAATCTGTAGGATTTCTTTTATATGGGTCAGAAGCCATGTTAATCACTCCATTTCCACAATTATTATACCATATTCCTTACAAAATTGTAAACATCAATAAAATTTGTCAATTTGTACAAAATCGTATTGACTATTTTCATTTTTTATTATATATTACTCTATAAGATAATCAGTATTACAGGTGTGGTTTGCTACTTTTCACAAATGAGAAAAGCCACCTAACACTAGGTGCTTTCAACATTATGTTGGGAGGTGGTTGTATGAGAGTAGAAGCAATATTAAGAATTATAATACATATATGTACTATCATAATTAATATAGTGAATATAATCATAGTTGTCCTTGAGATAACAAAAAAATAACCCCCTGTCTTGTAGCTGCGGGGTTATTTTAATCTTTCAGTGGCAAACCACGTTTGTGGTTACTGGTTATCTGTTAATTATTATATACATATTTTTTATAATTGTAAATACTTTTTGGCAAAAAAAATTAAAGGAGAATCTAAGATATGATAACCAGAGAAAATACCAGACCAGTTTATGTAGGAGGCGTACAGATTGGAGGCAGCAGCAAAGTTGTCATTCAATCTATGACAAATACTTTAACAAAAGATGTAGAAGCCACAGTTAAGCAAATACTGGCATTAGAAGAGGCGGGATGTGAAATTATACGTGTGTCATGTCTGGATATAGAAGATGCAAAAGCAATAAGGGAAATAAAGAAAAACATACATATACCAATAGTTGCAGATATACATTTTGATTATAAAATTGCACTTGAAGCAGCAACAGCTGGTGTAGATAAAATAAGGATTAATCCCGGGAATATTGGAAGTGAAGATAGAGTAAAAGCAGTAGTAGATGCCTGCAAAGCAAGGCATATACCAATTAGAATAGGTGTAAACAGCGGCTCACTTCCTAAAGATATTATTCAGAAATATGGAGTCAAATCCCTCCCAAAAGCTGTTCTCTGGAGTAGCCTCCCTTTCGCAAGGGAGGTGGCACAAATGCCGAAGCCTTCGAAGCAAGATGGACAAGTAACAGCAAAAGTGATGGTGGAAAGTAGCAGGAGACATGTAGATATATTAGAAAAACTTGGGTTTGAAGATATAGTGTTGTCTCTTAAAGCATCAAATTTGAACCTTTGCCTAGAAGCATATGAAGAAGCGGCTAACACATTTCCATATCCGCTTCACCTTGGAATCACACACAGCGGGACAGAATTCAGCGGTACGGTAAGTTCCAGCATAGGACTTGGAATATTGCTGAGAGAAGGGATAGGGGACACAATTAGAGTATCTTTATCAGCAGACCCAGTAAAAGAAATAAAAGTTGCAAAAGAAATATTAAAAGACTGTGGGCTTTTATCTGATTCACCTACATTAATTGCATGTCCTACCTGTGGAAGAATTCAATATGACTTAATACCAGTAGCAAATGAAATAGAAGACTTTTTATCCACAATTAAATCAGATATCACAGTAGCTGTAATGGGCTGTGCAGTAAATGGACCAGAAGAGGCGAAACATGCAGATATTGGTATTGCAGGAGGAAAAAATGAGGGCTTGCTTATTAAAAAAGGCGAAATTGTAGGCAAAGTTAAGCAGGAAGATATGGTGAGAGTGCTGAAGACAGAAATATTGCGTATGATAAAAAAAGGAAACAATTCTTAATGTAGGAATGTAAGAATGTAAGAATGTAGGGCAGATTTGAGAAAGGGATTTTATTATGCAAATAATTATTGGTAAAACTGCAGGGCTTTGTTTTGGAATAACAAATGCTGCTGTAAAAGCGGAAGAGGAGGCTGAAAGAAACGGCAGAATATATTGCTTGGGCGAACTTGCCCACAATAATGAAATAAAAAAAGACCTTGAGGGGAAGGGCGTAGTTTTTATAGAGGATATAAATGAGGCAAAAGATAAGGTTATAATAAGAGCACATGGTGAGGCAAAAGAAACATATGAAAAGGCTGAAGATGCTGGGATAGAGCTAATTGATTTAACGTGCCCTAAGGTTTTGAAAATACATAAATTAGTAGAGGAATATAAAAATAGAGGATACTATATTTTCCTTATAGGTGAAACAAAGCACCCTGAAATAATAGGTACAATCAGCTATGCAGGAGATGCATCAAATGTAGTTGAAAATATAGATGATGTGCCTAATGCAATTAAAGGATTAGAAGAATCAAACAAAAGAGATGTATTAATTATTTGCCAAACGACAATTAGTTTAGAAAAGTTCAATACAATAACTGGTGAGATAAAAAATAAATTAAGTAAAGATGTAAATCTGGAAGTAATTAATACAATATGTGAAACTACACAGCTGAGGGAAGATGAAGCTGCAGAAATCTCAAAACAGGTAGAACTGATGATAATAATTGGAGGAAAAAATAGTTCCAATACAAAAAAACTTTATGAAATATCAAATAAATACTGCAAAAATGCCATATGGATAGAGTCGGGAGAAGAGCTGAATTTGCAGTATGTCAGGGGATTTGACAAAATAGGCATAATGGCAGGGGCATCTACGCCGGAGAAAAGTATTCGTCAGGTAGTTGAAATGCTACAGGGGATATGATACAATAAATTTGGTATTTGTATGTATAAAGTAGCGCGAAGAAGATTTAATTTTAAAAATTTTTGGGGGAGCCCGAGCTTGACTGGGGGGGACCGAAAAGTTTTAAAATTAAATCTTCTGGGAGCGGGTGTCTTTATCAAATAGGGGGATAAAATGAACCAGATACTTGTTACAGAAAAATTATATGTAACACCAGATATGAAAAAAAAGAAAAATCTATTTAAAATAGAATTTGTCATATCTGTATTTTTGATGTGTCTTTTATCTTCATATGCCATATACGGATACTATGACAGAAGCAAAAACGAGCATGTATCGCAGGAAATTCTAGCTGACATGGAATTTACACCTGCAAATACAACTAAGCTTGTTAAAACAGATGCAATAGTTGTAGCATTAAGCGGAGAGCAGAGAAAGGCAAGAAATACAGAGCAGCTGGTAGAACAGGTTGTAGAAATTCCGAAAGAACAAACCACAATGATTAATGGAACAGCATATTCTACAATAGGTCAGATAAACATTCCTTCAATAGGTGTAAATTATCCTGTACTTGCAGATTGGAGCGATGCACTTCTTAAAGTATCTCCATGCAAATTCATCCGGACCGAATCCAAATGAAACAGGCAATTTGTGCATCATAGGACATAATTACTTAAACACAAAATTCTTCAGCAAAGTTCCGATGCTACAAAACGGAGACCAGATATTAATTACAGACTTATCTGGAAAAACAGTTACATATGAAGTATATAACAAATACACAATAGAGCCTTCAGATACAAGCTGCACAAGTCAGGAGACAAACGGCAGAGCAGAAATAACCTTAATAACCTGCACAGATGATGCAAAAGAAAGGGTTGTTGTTCAGGCAATGGCGAAAGAATGAACACTTGGGGACGGTTCACTTTTGAACACTTGGGGACGGTTCACTTTTGTTCAAAGTTTTGAACAAAAGTGAACCGTCCCCAAGTGTTCAAAAGTGAACCGTCCCCAAGTGTTCATTCTTTCATTTGTCTAAATCAATACATCTTCCAATGCCTTTCTAGGTCTTCTTCCAGGGGACTCATCCGCATATCCTATGGAAACTGCGGAAACCAGCTGCATATTATCAATATGCATAAATTCATTAATCTCATCTTCAATATACCTCACATATCCTATCCATAGTGAGCCCAATCCCAAGTCCGTGACAGTAAGGCATATATGCTCAATCATTGCGCCAATTGATATCATATCCTGATCTTTATATTCATCATCATCATCAAGTGTTTCCCTGTAGATTAAAAGCAGCACAGGTGCTTCCGCCATGACAGAAGCAGTTAATTTCATAGTCATCTTTCCGCTTTGCTTTTTTTGATATTCCAGCAGCATATCAGATATTTTATGCTTCTTGGCGCCCTTTAACACTGCTATTTTCCATGGCTGCCTGTTCTTTGCCGACGGGGCAAGAATTGCATTATTTAATATTCTTTCTATAAATTCATCAGATACATCATTAGACTTAAACTTTCTTATACTTCTTCTTTCTTCAATCACCTTATTAAGTTCCATCACATCACATCTCCTCTGACCAATTTTACAACAATAATTGGAAAAAATCAAATAGTATTTTTGGCATGGTGTCCATCCTTACGCACACACACAGTGTGCGTTTTTTATTGCAGAAATGTTACAAAATATTACAACAAACAGGGCAATATGACAAAAAAGTAATGAAAAAGAAATAAACTTCCCTAAACTGCCTTCCGTATATGTATAAAAGAATTGGAAAAACTTACTTGTTGTAAGTACTTGCGAAATATTGTACCATTAATATATATCCAATGTACGAATGTACGAATGTACGAATTTAGGAATGTAAGAATGTAGGAATGTAGGAATTAAGGATAAAATTCACCTGCACCCTAATTTCTTTCATTCATTCCTAAATTCTTAAATTCCTAAATTCCTACATTATTTAAGTTAAACGGAGGTACAAAGAAATGCGAAATGTGATTAATGCCATTAAAGCAAAACTTACGAAAGGGAAGGATGCATGCATTCGCTCGGGAAACGAGAAAAACAAAAAGAAAGGAATTATAGAGGCAGGAATAGCAGCAGCTGCACTTACTGCAGTTATAGCAATAACTGGAATAGCAAGTTTGCTAAGTCCGCTGGAAACACTGGACAAATTAGATGCCCAAATGGAACAGGCAATGACATATCCTCAGGTAAAAGCAGGGGATGAGGCTGTAGCTGGTACAAGCTACGTCACTTTTGATGCATTTTTTACTAAGGACTTAAATGGTGACGGATATGCCGAAAAAATGAGAGGCACCAGCAATAACCTTACTTCCAGCGATACCTTGTATATAACATTAAATGTGCTTAATCAGGGGTCGCTGCAAAATGGTGTAATTACCATAAATGGACAGAACATATATCTGCAGACAGCAATAGTTGCAGATAATGTTGTAACAAGCAATGTAGTTACTCCTGCAGGGGGAGCTGCAACTGTCACAATACCGCTTAATACAGTAAATGCAGGAACCCAGAAACTTCTTTCAGCATTAATCAAACCTAATTTAAAAAATAATATAAAAAATTACAGCAATTCAAGCAACACCGTTACCCTTACAGGAACATGGGTTTCAGATGACGGAAAAACCACAGTTCCAATAAGCAAAACAGTTTCACTTACTGTAGACTGGAACGGAAACATAGCAGCAAAAATAGCTCCATATGTAGCTTCAGGCGGAACTGCTACAGCAACAGCAGAAACATACAACATAAACTCAGTTCAAACCACAAGCACTGGAGCAACATTCACATTCGGAATACAAGTACACGAAACAGCAAAACAAGTTTTACTTCAGGAAAATTACACAGAAGCAAAAATGCCTGCATTAAATGGATACCTTCCTACATCTGTAACAGTATCAAATACAAGTGTTAAAGCAAGTTATGACCCAAAAACCGGAATACTTACAATAAAGCAGGACGCAGTAACTGATAGCAACGGAAACATAACATCGAGTGTGCCTGCAGACGGGTATTACACCATATCTGTAACATATCCGATAGCAGCATATACAATGCAGAATGGGCAGAACATAACACTGGACATTCCGGTAAGTACATACTATTTAGGCTACAACAACCCGAATACGGAATTTTCAAATCCAATCAAATCCAATGTGGCACAACAGGACATATACATAAACTACATGAACATTGCGGAAACTCAGGGGGTTCCTGTTAGTTTCTATATATATACAGGAAAATATGTATATTCAGCAAATCCATATTTTAGTTCATATATTGTATCAAAACAAAATCCGCTTATAGTCTATGGAGGAGGAGTTCCTTCAAGTCCGGATTTATATAATGTGCAGTGGGTTGCAAGTGTAGGGGTAAACGGTGCAGACAGTATTACCATGCAGGAAAATCCAGCCACACCTTCAGATCAGTTTATAAATGCAAATAGCAGCACTGCAGATATGAGCCCGTACATGGATAATGTCGGCATCTATTTTACAAATGCAGCAGCTGTATTAGGCAGCAGCGGCTATATAGACGTATATGACAGCGACACAGGGGCACTGCTTCACAGATTCACCTCTGCAGACTGGAACAAATACACAGCATCAAATCCATATATGTACAATCAGCAGGTAGGCCGCATAAAAGTAGTAACCAGCAGCGCAAATGCAAACACTACATTAAATGTATATAACGTAAAACAAATAGATGATAATGCACTTACAAAAGCATATACAATTTCAAACTTTGATAACATAAGCTATATCAATTCAGCACTTTCAGGCTCTGCAACAGTGGGAGGAACTCCTGTGGCTGCAGTAACAAAAAGTGCAAGAGCAGTATACATGGCACCACAGTCTGTTGCAATAATAAAAAGTGTTACACCAAACTATGTGGGAACACAAGACCCTAAGCAGCCTGTTTCAATACAGATACAGACATTTGCAGATAATGCAAGTCAGGCAATGTGGAAAAACGGCACATTTGTATTAGAACTTCCGCCGGAAATACTAGAAGCAGATATAGCAGGAATTACAGTAAATAATTCAAGTGTGACAATAGCCGGATATCAAGTATACAAAAGCGGTGACAGATTATTTATAAAAATCCAGACAAGTAATAGCGAGGAAGCAATATATACAATAACAGTAAATGCAAATTTAACAGTAGACCCGAGAACAGGTTCTACTACAAATAATATAAAACTATATGCAGATAATCCTAATAACGAAATATATTCATCAAACGGAAGAATAGCAGACACATACGACATAAACGGAAATAATAATAAAACCGAATATGTGGCATACAGCACATATTTATTAAACATATATGCACCATCAGGTCTTACTACAGCACAGTGGATAAGCAATTACAATGATGCAGGAGATATATCTGTAGCACCTCAAATTGCAGAAATAAACAAATCAAGCGGCAGCAGGACAGCAACAGTAAATGTGCAGATAAAAAACAATTACTCAAACACAATAACAGATATAAAAATATTGGGGAAAATACCTTTTGCAGGAAATAAAAGCCAGCTGGTATCATTAGATTTAGGCTCTGAGTTTACCACAACATTAACAGGTCCTATAGTGCTTCCTCCTGAGCTTCAAGGAATAGCAAAAGTATATTACTCTACAAATGAAACAGTTACCAAAGACTTGACAGATGCATCAAATGGATGGACTTTAACTCCGCCGGACTATAGCAAAGTAAAAACATATTTAATAGACCTTGGAAGCTATGTGCTGCATAAGGACCAGAACGAGATATTTACATATACAGTATCAGTACCTGCAGGGGTATCTTACAACCAGGCTTCATACAGCACACATGCGGTATATTTTGACATAAACACTGCAGGAGGGCTGCTGTCAGACCAGACAGAAGTATTTAGAGCAGGAATAAGAATAGCCAGAAAATACAATATAGAAATAACAAAATATAAAGAAGGCACAAATATATTTGCAGCCGGAGCAACATACAGTATAACAGCAGAAGGAGAAACAAGCTCTACTATAGGAATTACCAATTCAAACGGAGTGGCAGTATTAAGCAATTTATACATAGATAAAGTATATACACTAAAAGAAGTGTCTGCATCTGCAGATTACGAACTAAATACAAGCACAGTTCAGTTTAAAGTAACAGAAGGGCAGCGGAGGAAGTCTGCAGCTTCAGGTATTAAGCGGAAGCATAGATAATACCGGCATATCTGCCGGCTACTCACAAGGCACACCACTGTTTACAGTAAATAACGGCACAGATGTATTAAAATTAAACACCTCAGATAAACCAAAATACACAGTAACCTTAAACAAAAAAGACAGTTCAACAGGAGCACCATTGCAGGGCGTAACATTTAATGTGCAGGGTGCGGGGCTTCCTTCAGCAGGCAAAAAGTTTATGACAACTGCATCAGGGCAGCTTATATTAACAGGTTTATCTTTAGACCCGACATACACATTAACAGAAACTGCGGCAAAAGGGTACTATCTGTCAGGACCTATACAGTTTAAGCTGACAAGAGATTTAGCAGGAGCATTGCAGTTTACAGTAGTATCAGGTGCATTTGATAATGCAGCCCAGATATCAGAGCCTTCAAATTCAGCACAGGCTCAGGTAACAGTAAATTTAAGCAATACACCAATACCGCTGTATACATTAAATTTAACAAAAGCAGATAAAACTAATCCAGCCAAAACACTTGCAGGAGCGCAGTTTGAGATAAGCGGACCTGGCATAACAGGCACAAAAATATATACAGCAGATAGTAGCGGCAAAATACAAATACCAAATTTATATGCCTATGTTGCAGGAAAGAGCATAGACGGAATATATACAATAAAAGAAATGTACCCGCCAGAAGGATATGCTTTAGACAGCACGCCTGTGCAGTTTAGATTAACCAAAGGCACAGACGGAAATTTAACTATGGAATACATATCAGGAGCATTTGACCAGGCTGCGGCAAATGCACAAATAGACCAGACAAACAAAACAGTATCTGTAACAATGAGCGACAGATCGCTGTTTAAAATAACCAAAACAGATGGAACAACAGGAGAGTTGCTGCCTAATGTAAAATTTGCAATATATGCAATAGACAGCTCAGGCAATACGAGCCCTGCATATGACCCGAACGGAAATTTAGTTGGAAGTAAAGAAACAATAAATGGGGTTACATATAATCAGATATTAACAACAGATGCAAATGGAGAAATAACAGACCCTCTAAAGCCAGGAATGTATAAAGTGGTGGAAGTGCAGACACTGGATGGATACATCCTTCCTGCAAATGAAACAGACAGAACCTACTACTTCGGAATAGGTGCAGGACAGCCTGCAACTATGGGTTGGCAGCAGATGTGGAGCAGCAGTGCTGTATCTGGAGCTACATATCAATCTGTAATACAAACTTCAGATGGAGGGTATGTTGCGGTGGGAGCATATTATAGCTCTAGCAGTAGAACAATTCTAGGCACACAAACAGTGGATGGAAAAGATATAACATTACCAATCACTAATCCCTATGATCAAATAATAACAAAATATAATAGTAATGGAAAAATTGAGTGGATACAAATTACAGGAGGAACAACCGCTGACTATTTATATGGAGTAACAGAAACCTCAAATGGAGGCTATATTGCAGTGGGATATTTTAACAGTACAAGTATAACAATCTCAGGAACGCAAACAGCAAATGGTACAGATATAACGGTAACAAATAATGGAGGGCAGGATGGGATAATAATAAAATATAACAGTACAGGTAAAGTGGAATATACACAAAATTGTGCAGCAGTTAGGATACTATATGGAGTAACATCAACATCAGATGGCGGGTATGTTGTAGCGGGAAGTGTTAATACAGGCATAATTCCAGGAACACAAACAGCATCTGGGAAAGATATAACGACATCTAGTGGTGGGGGAATAATAAAATATGATAGCAATGGCAAAGTAGAATGGGTACAAAGGATACAAATAGGTTCATCTAGTGGGATACAAGAAGGAGTAATAACAACTTCAGATGGAGGATATCTTTCAGTAGGGTATAATTTTTCAATAGTAAAATATGACAGTAATCATATAATAAAATGGGCATATATTATAGATGATTTGGCATCCATATACACAACTACTGGGAATCTTTATGGAGCAATAGAAACCTCAGATGGAGGATATATTGCAGTAGGCGAACTTGGTAGTGCCAGCATAACAATTTCAGGCACACAAACAGCATCTGGCACAGATATAACGGTAACAAATAATGGATTTCAGGATGGGATAATAATAAAATACAACAGTGCAGGCAAGGTGGAATATGTATATACTATAGCAGGAGCAAGTAGCGATTTTCTATATGGAATAACAGCAACCGCAGATGGAGGATATGCTGTAGTGGGAAGCATGGGAAGTAGTGTAACAATTCCAGGAACACAAACAGTAGATGGTAAAGACATAATATTATCATCTGGTCAAATAATAATAAAATATAATAATAATGGAAAAATAGAATTTGCACAAAATGTAGGTACAGGATATTCCATGTATGGAATATCCTCATCATCAGATGGTGGATTTACAGCAGTTGGAAATACTGGAACTATAGTCAGATATCAACCTGTAGTACTGCAGCCTAAAGTGCCTGAGGAATCTGAGCTTAATGTAACAAACTATAAGCTTACTCATGCAATAACCACAAATGTAAACGGAACAGGCGGAACAATATCTGGAAAGGGACAAAGTTCATACGAAACAGTAACAGATGGAGAGGGCAGCATAAAACCTATTGTAATTACACCAGATGCCGGATACACAGTAACAAGCATTACAGTAAATGGCGAGCCTATCCCATATACAGCAGCATCAAACGGAACAGTAACACTGCCGCAATTTACAAATGTAACAGAAGATAAAAATGTGGTTGCAGCCTTTGCAGCAGGCATGGGTTCAGTTACAGTGCATCACTACTTATATAAAAACGGCGCGCCTACAACTATAGAGCTTGCACCAGCTGCAACTTTAACAGGAAAATACACAGATGCAACATTAGGTCAGACAGCAGAGGCATATTCTACTCGGGCCGGATTTAAGCCTGCTTGGAAAATACAGATTAGTACAGTCATTGCAGCCGAATAACGCAAGCGGAGTATTTACCAAAGCTCCGCAGCAGGTAAACTACTACTACGAACTTGTGCCATATACATTAACAGTGCATCACTATCTGTTAGGTACTACCACACAGCTTGCACCGGACGAAACATATACAAAAGATCAGGGAGCAGCATATACCACAGCGCAAAGCAGCAGTATAGACTACAATATATACGAATTGGTTGTAACTCCGGACAATAGCGTCCGGAACTGTGGACGAAAACCCTACAGTAGTAACATATTACTATCAGCCTATTGTTTTAGGTCAGGTTATTGTGCATCATATTATACAAGGAACAGGAGAGCAGCTTGCACCTGATGAAATGTATGCAGGAATTCCGGGAGACAGTTATACAACAAGTCCTATTAATTCCAGATTCTATTATGTAACAAATGCTCAGCCTGAAGGCTATATGGGGCAGTATAACACCGGAGTGCAGGAAGTAACATATTATTATACAAAAGTGCCTGCATCATATACAATTACTAAAACCTTAAAAACAGGTGGTCCTCTTGTGGCACCTGGTGGGCAGGTAACATATACCATAACAGTAACAAATACAGGAGAGCTGGATTTAAACAATGTAGTAATAACAGACAGTTTAGACAGCAGCTGGAAGAAGACAATTCCATTTCTTCCTCATGGAGCAGGAGGCACGGCATCATTTGACTTTACATATACAGTTCCAAGCACATTGGCAGACGGCAGCATTATAAAAAATACTGCGACAGCAGTAAGTGATGAGCTTCCTGCAATTACGGCAGATTCTGATAAAAATGTTACAGTAAAAAGAGCGTCATATGCCATAACAAAAACATTGGCACCTGGACAGAGCCAGTATATAAGGGCAGGAGATGTTGTACAATATATTATTACAGTAACTAATACTGGTGGAGCAGATTTGTCTAACGTTGTTGTAAAAGACAGTTTAGACAATAAATGGAGTCAGACAACTGCGACACTTCCTGCTAATACAAATAATTCAGTACAATATAATTTCAGCTATACAGTGCCGACTAATACAAAACTGAATGCAACAGTATCAAATGTGGCAACAGCAACAGCAACAGGACTTTCTGCAATTACTGCGCAGCAGGATGTAACAGTAAAAACACCTGCATATACCATAACCAAAACACTTGCGCCAGGGCAAAGTAGCACAGTGGTTCCTGGAAGCACAGTAAAATACAATATTACTGTAACAAATACAGCAGGGCCGGATATTAAAAACCTTGTTGTAACAGATAATTTAGATGCCGGATGGAGCAAAACACTTGCATCACTTTCAGGCATGGCACCTAATAATTTTGTAACATATGAATTTACATATACAGTGCCTGCAAATGCGACAAATAATTCAACTATTAGAAATACGGCAACAGCTACAGCTACGGGCTTAACTGCAATTACTGCCTCACAGGATGTAACAGTAAAAATTCCAAATTATACTATTACAAAAACTTTGAAGGCAGGTCAGACTACGCCAGTAGTGCCGGGCGATACAGTGGTATATACAATAACATTAACAAATACGGGAAATGTAGATTTAACTAATATGGTTGTAACAGACAGCCTAAGTCCCGGCTTGAGCAAAACAATAGCCCTGCTTCCTATGACAGCTCCGAATAATGTTGTATCATTTGACTATACATATGTTGTGCCTAATTATGCGACGAATGGGCAGGTTATAAAAAATATTGCATCATCATCATGTACTGAAATGCCTGCAGTGAAAACAGCCCAGCAGGATGTAACAGTAAAAGCAGATGCACCTGCAGGTAATGTAATTGTGCATCATTATATAAAAGGCACTACCACAAGCATAGCACCAGATGTAACACTTCCTGCAGGAGCGGATAGTCCTAAGGTTGGAGATGCCTATGCTGCAGCACCGTCAGATAAAATACCTGCAAATTATGTATTATCAGCAGTTCAGCCGGACAGCAGCAAATTTACAGGAGTATATACAGAAGGAACAATAGAACTGGCGTATTATTACGAACTGGCGCAGCCTGCGGTAATAAATGCCGATATGAAAAAAACAGGCACAGACAAAGTAACCAGTCTGGATGCACCTGTAAGCTATAAAATAGAATACACTGCAGCAATTCAGCAGTATATAGGAGATGCACAGATAAAAGTAACAGACACCCTGCCTGCAGGTATAGACTTGGCAAAGTCTAGCCTGGATGGAGGTATTTATAATGCTGCAACAAAGACGATTACATGGACTGTTTCTGCAGCAGGAATTGATACATATGCAAATGGAGATTATGCAGTATCATTTATAAAGAATATAACTTTGGTATATACAGGATTATCAGGGGCAGAGACTGTACTTGTAAATAAAGCTCAGGGGCAGGTAATTCTTAATACCCCGGCTGTATCATCACCACTTAAAGAAGCTGCGGCAAATACGGAAATATTTATGCCGTCATATACAATAACAAAAACTCTGGCACCAGACCAGAAGATGCCGATACTTCCGGGAAGTGCAGTGAAGTATGAAATAACTGTAACTAATACAGGAAATGTAGATTTACATAATGTGGTTATAAAGGACAGCCTGGATAATACATGGAGCAAGACAATAGTAGCATTGCCAGCTGCAGCACCTAACAATAAAGTAACATATGAGTTCACATATACTGTGCCGAATAATGCGGCAAATGATGCTGTAATAAGCAATGTGGCGACTGTAACAAGCACAGAAATACCAACAGAGCAGACGGCAGCAAAGGACGTGACCGTAAAAGTTCCTTCATATATAATAACAAAGACACTAGCACAAGACCAGAAGATGCCGATACTTCCGGGAAGTGCAGTGAAGTATGAAATAACTGTAACTAACACAAGTGACATCGACCTGCATAATGTAGTAGTAAAAGACAGTTTGGATAATACATGGGTTAAGACAATACCTACACTAACAGCTACAGCACCTGATAATACAAAGACATATGAGTTTACTTATACTGTGCCTGCAAATACAGCAAATAATGCTGAAATAAAGAACGTGGCAAGTGTGACAAGTGATGAGATACCAGCACCTTTGGCAGCAGAACA
>Ga0209629_10001283_pt1 | contig 15633 bp, 8 predicted proteins | sample TergutCu122P5_FD_187286 | JGI IMG/M metagenome (GOLD analysis project Ga0209629, IMG submission 187286) | Cubitermes ugandensis P5 segment gut microbial communities from Kakamega Forest, Kenya - Cu122 P5 (SPAdes) (version 2) | ecosystem: Host-associated > Arthropoda: Insects > Digestive system >...
GTAAACTTGTTTTACGTTGGGAAAAATGTATTGAACGACAAGGCGACTATGTTGAAAAATAAGTATGTCAATTTGTAGCTAAAATATTGTACTTTACTTCCTACTTTCGTTTGTTTAAATACGTGATCTCTTTTTCCAGATATTTCACTGTGTGCATTACTTATCAGCCGCCCCTCGTAAATTGTGTCTTGTCTAATTACATGGTTGGCATTTTGTTCTTCTTTTGTATTCTTTCTAGTCATCTCTAATAAACCACTTCCACTGCCTGCAACACTTTAGTTGTTTTCCTGTATAATGTCATACTTTTGAACCTATAGTACATTTTTGGGGGATTTTCTTGCGGTTGTGGTGTTTAGTTTTTCTTGTAATTTTGTATATCCCATAATACACCCTTGACTTTCATTGCATATTTTCAGTAATTTATTGTTTGCTTAATTGCTAAAGAATTCCCTCTAAACTTTACTTTAAGGGTCGCTGTTCCAGCAGGCCTGTAATTTTAGTCTACACTCATAATCCATTTCCAGTATATCCCATTGCAGTCTGCATTTAAATTTGTCTGTCTTTTTTGTAATACATCCACACTGTACATTGTACATTCAGGCAGGGTTTCAAATACCCTATTAGTATTAAAGATCCATAAACAAATTTACATCATATTGTCAGAGATATGTTAGTAATTGCATTAGTCATATGTATGTAGTTATTCGATTCACCAGTTTTCATCACATTTGGGCTAGATACTGAGTGAACTGAGTTATTGAACATAGCAGCCAACTGGATGGCATTTCTGCTTTTTATTCTGGAGATGCCAGGTTCAAAATTTGATCTTGAGACTAGCTCTTTGGTTAGGTTTGTTGTTAGTGTTCCCCAGTGCCATCAGACATATGTCATGATGGTACCACAAATTAGGCTGTTATCACAACTTCTGGCATCTTCCTCTGAAATTCATTATTCACTGATCATCCTATAATTGGACAGTTTATAATGTGAGCTGCTAACATTGTCATTAACCTCTTAAGTGTGTAGATGAATTGTACATGATGGTATGTAATTCAATTTACATACCCCTATTAATTTTCATTGCCGGTCCCAGTGGCCATGCGGTCTAAGGCGTAGGTCTTCGGCCGCTCACCTGCTGAGATTGTGGGTTCAAATCCCACGGGGGGAATGGATGTTTGTCTGTTGTGAGTGTTGTGTGTTGTCAGGTAGAGGTCTCTGTGACGGATTGATCACTCGTCCAGGGGAGTCCTACCGACTGTGGCGCATCGTTGTGTGTGATCAAGAAACCTCGAAAACGAGGAGGCTAAAGCCCACTACCAGGCTGTGAAAAATACAACCACATTGGGTTGTAACACCAAGAAAACAAACAACAACAACATTAATTTTTCTTATAGCTTGTTTGCCATGTTTAACACACACACATTTTAAGTGATAAGGTTGTATGGCATTTTACACTGTACTTATACAATGCTAACCGTTAAATTGCACATGAACTGTTGAACCTTGTCATCCTGTTGCAAATGTTCAGGACCAGATTATTTACAATGATTACCAGTACCTTCAACACAGTTGACATTTATTGTAACATTTTTTCTGCAGTTACATTTATTTTACTTACTAGGATGAGCTACCTCATGACCTAAGGCTGTGTGACAAGCCAGCTTATTTATTGTAGCCAGACTCATCAATGCACATATCTGTTTAACTGCGGTGTACTGCGCACCCAGCAAACTGTTGTCATCGTACTTCCTTCTAGAGACACGTTTTGTTGCTCATGTATCAAACTGTTCATGTTTTCCCACAGAGATTGAGTGTAACAGAAGAAACAGATCCTGCAGGCACTGGAAGTGAACTGCAGACACAGAAGAAGGACTGTACAACAAGGGGATGTGGCGACACTAGTGACACTTTATTTGTTGAGCCAGAGAGTATGCAGATGCAAAAACGTGTTTATTCTAGAGGGTCACACTATACTTGCAGTGTTTGTAAGAAATCCTTCAGTCAACAGAATTCTCTCAGTAACCATTTACGTGTACATCGGCATCCATACAAATGTGACGTGTGTAACAAATCTTTTAATCGAAAAAGTGAACACACTATTCACCTACGTCTACATACTGGGGAACGTCCATACCAGTGTGATGTGTGTAAAAAATCCTTTACTCGACAGAACAACCTTACAGTACATCTGCGTATACATAGTGGAGAACGTCCCTACTCCTGCAATTTGTGTAAGAAATCCTTTAGTCGACAATTTGAAGTCACGGTCCATATGCGTGTACACAGTGGAGAACGACCATATTCTTGCAATGTGTGTAATAAATCCTTTAGTCAGCAACATAATTTAATTAAACATGTGCGTGTACATACTGGAGAACGTCCATACCCCTGTAGTTTTTGTGAGAAAACGTTTAATAGTACAAGTGATCTCAATAAACATTTGCGAGTACATAGTGGGGAACGTCCATACCCTTGTGATATTTGTAAGAAATCCTTTCATAGTAGTAGTAATCTAAATGTACATTTGCGTGTGCATACTGGAGAACGACCGTACCCATGTGACATTTGTAAGGAATGCTTTGCTTATAAGAGTGAGCTCAAGAAACATCTTCGTGTACATGAAGGTGAACATACAGTTAGTTAAGGTGTCGCAAAAAATACTTTAGTTAACATATTTATTAGTGAACATCTTGTAGTCAGTAAACTGTGTTTTTAGTAATGTTAAATAAATTAGTGTAAAAACATGTGCAATAATGATACCATCATAGTATACTGATTGTGTGGTTATCATGTGGATTGAGATTATCAGCACAGTTGTAAAATGAATTGTTACAAAGTAATTTTTCTGCATGCCTCCAGTCATATATCATAATATAGTTCTATTATTTTATATGACAACTGTTAGTCATGTCCAATCAGCTCATGTAACATGCAAGGCCCTTTAGAATTTTGGCTTGCAATGAACAATATGCTAGATCTCATACATGTCTAAAAGCCGATGCAATACATTGAACTAAGACCCTTGTACCCCAAATTAGGTACATGGAGATGGTGCAAAGAGCACAATGTTTGTCATCATGTAAAATGTTCCGATTGAAGACTGATGTTAGTTGTCAGATAAAATTTGTGTAAACTGCTGTACATGAATTCTACACCATGGAGGGTAATTTAATTCACATACTGATTTTTATTAGGAGCTGGGATAGCTAAGTCGGTATAGCTTCTCTCTATGGGCTGGACGGTCTGGGGATCGAATCCTGGTGGGAGGGTGAGATATTCCGCACAAGTCGAGACCAGCTCTGAGGCCCACCCAGCCTCCTATAAAATGGGTACCTGGTCTTTCCCAGGGGTAAAGCGGCTAGGGTGTGGTGTTGACCACCCACCCTCATCTAGCGCCGAGGTTGAAGAAAGAGTAGAGCTATACCGCTACTCCCCCTCTGGGCCTTTGTGGCCTGTTCTAGGGTGAACTTTACCTTTACCTTTACCCTTTTTTACTGATTTTTATTATTGCTTAACTGTCATGTTTAACACACACAATATTTCAAAATATTAAGCTGCTTGTATGCTATTTGACACTCTACTTTTACAATAGAAACAGTTAAACTGCAGCTTAAGTGTTGAACCTCATCATCCTGTTACAACAACTGTACAGGACCTCATTATGTGGAATGATTACCCCTGCCTGAACAAAATTTCAATTTCTCTCACCCTCTCTACTGCAGTCTCATTTATTTTAAATCCCGGGTTGAGCTACGTCATTACTTCATGACTTAGGTTGCCTGTCAAGCCATTTCAATTAATAGCCAGACTGCTCACTGTTAACTGTGGTTTGCTGTGTGCTCAGCATACTTTCTTCTAGAGACAAATTTTGTTGCTCATGTATCAAGCTGTTCATGTTTTTTTTCACAGAGAGTGATTGTAACTGAAGAAATATATCCTGCAGGCACTGGAAGTGAACTGCAAACAGAGAAGACTAGAATAAAAGAATGTGCAGACACTAGTGACACTTTACTGCTTGAACCACAGGTTACGCAGATGCAACAGCAAACTTGTTCTACAGGGCATGAGTATACTTGCGATGTCTGTAAGGAATTCTTTAGTCAACAGAATTCTCTCAACACTCATTCGCATGTACATCAACAACCATACAAATGTGGTGTGTGTAACAAATCTTTCAGTCAGAAGAGTGAACACAGCGTACACATGCGTCTACATACTGGACAACATCCATACCAATGTAACATCTGTAAAAAATTCTTTACTCGGCAGAATAATCTCACAGTACATCTGCGTATTCATAGAGGAGAATGTCCATATGCCTGTGATTTGTGTAAGAAGTCCTTTAGTAGACAGCATAATTTAAATAAACACATACGTGTACATACTGGAGAATGTCCATATCCTTGTAGTTTTTGTAAGAAAGCCTTTAATAGTACAAGTGATCTAAGTAAACATTTACATGTACATACTGGAGAACGTCCATACCCTTGTGATATTTGTAAGAAATCTTTTCATAGTAGTAGTAATCTAAATGTACATTTGCATGTGCATACTCGAGAACGTCCATACCCTTGCAGTGTCTGTAAGGGACGCTTTACTTATAAGAGTGAGCTTAAGAAACATCTTCATGTACATAATGTTGAACATTAAGTTTGTTAAGATGTTTGTAATAAATACTTTTGCTGACATATTTATTAGTGAACATCTTCATGTAGTTAATAAAACAAGTTTTTAGTAATGCCGCATAAATTATGTGAAAGTCTATGCAATAATTACAGCATCATATGACTGTATGAATATTGTGTGGATTATGGTGACCAACAAAGTGTGGTCTGAGGAAATGTGTGAAGCATACTGGTGCCACATTCATTTGACTTTAAGGTCTTGGGCAGGTAGTGGATCATGTGATGAATACTCTTGTATTATTTTGCTGATATTTATTAATTACTCCTGCCAATTACTGGTTTTCCTTGTCATGCACTTCCCCAGGTTTAATCAAATTTTATATTAATTTCCTGTGCCTTCCAGCATTGATGTTACAGATGAACACATAAGACTAAATCATAATCTTCAAACCAGTAAAATTATTTTGTAGCATAAATCTGATAAGTTAGAAGTTGTTATGACACATGTTTTGGTGCTTAAAGATTGTATATAATTTGACTGTCTAAGACAACCTTTATTGCATAAAATATATGTTATAAGATAATTGAAACATCATGACAGCTATATGTTGCAGCTCTCTTCCTAAAGCCATCTTCAGGCTGTGACTTAGAGGATTTTTGATAGACAATTTACAATGTTTTCAAATACAAGATCTCATTTACAAAAATTGTTTTTAGTATGTTAGGATATGAAATATAACATCTGAAATTTAATTGTAAAATTACACAAGGGAATAAGATAAAATAATACAGATGAAATAGAAATTATTTCGTGGGGATTATACTGTAAGGTGTTTGTCGTGGGCTTCTTCTCGTAGATGTATATGAAGTACTTTATCAAATCGAATTTTGTTCACTAAGAGAAGAGCATTTAGAGCTCAAAAGACATTTATTTTGTCAGCCAACTACATATGTAATTTATACTAACCTTCTTTCTTGATATCTAGCAAGATTCTCTCCAAGTCAGAATTATGTATTCTATCTGATTTCTGAACAGATGAATTAAAAAATAACAGTGCTCTTTTGATATGTCTACTATTCCTGTAGACTACCTTGTTTTTGGTAAACTCCACACTTGCATTTGTTAAAAATTTACACAAAACAACATTCTGACACAAAATGGGCAAATACAAGAAAAAATGCTCAAATACTACATAAGTAAAAGCAAAAGAAATAAAGTGTGTAATATAGTTAGATTTTCCCATAAGCACGAGTTCATTTGCATGCCAGTCAGCATGGGATTTGTGGTGAACAAAGTGGCACTGGGACAGATTTTCCATTGCCATTATCAATCAATCAATGATCCACACTCATTTATTCATCTGTCACCATCTCTATATAATCTTAACAACTGACAATGTCGTTAAATCCCATGCTTTTTCATCTGTGCAGACTAGAAATATTCAATTACATGTACGGGGTGGGGGTTGGCATTCAAGTACTTTCTTCTGTGTGATTTCAGGATTCTGCGACGATGTACATGAGATCTGCGATTATCTGGGATTTTACGCAGCGTAGTGTGGTAATCCCGTATCGACGTTTCAGGCCAAACTATCGGACCCATCAACAAGGGTCAGAGTCGAGGGTAATTCCATGCCGACATGTCTAAACCTATCATTGGAGATGGGACTGAGAGATTGTCCCGCAATGGTAAGAAATGCCGCGTGACATCCCATACAAGAGCGGATTTCAAGTATTTGCCCGTTTTTTCAGTCCTTCGAATTTGTGCCTAATACCTTAGTTTATTCATTAACTTCTCCTTGGTTCCTTCATCCAATGTTCTATCTTGCGTCACATTCTGTTCTGCAATACAAGCCACGCAAAATTACACAGGTTATAGGTTATAAAACATGAAGTCATTTAGCTTAGATTTATAAATCCTTCCAGCAAGAAGAGAATATCTTTCAAGCATACATAGTTTACTCCGCAGTCTTAATGCTTTCATTCTAAACTTTCATGTGTCATAAAATAACATTGCAGATATAACTGTAATATTTAGTTTCTGTCACACACAAACGTCTTGGCTTAATGCCACAACCGACATATTATGTAACTGTAGATTACAAACATGATGACTGAGCTAGCGAAACCGACAAATGGGAGTAGTACGGGAATTACGTAAAAGATGGCAGAAATGAGGAAACGAAACCGATATATCGTAGTAGTACCGGATTTACCTAACAGATGGGAGAACGTAGAATATGAACCCTTGCCACGTCAGCGCACAATGCCTGTTCTCACAATCTCACTCCTCTTATGGAACCTGCACCTATTTTCAATTTTAACTTGATTACCTTCTGACCAGTACTCACTTTGATATGTGTAAACACCAAAACACTAATTGATATTTTCCCCCATTTTTCTTATTTTGTTTGTTTCTTCCTTTCAGATATTACTGCTACATTTACAAATGTAATATTATCCATTCCGTGACTCGTGTATTAACACCGACATATGCACACAATAAAATTATAAGTTATCCATAAACACAAACTCGCCTACATGTTTCAGTGACAAATCCCCATCGTCAGGGAGACATCAGAACAAATGAACATACAATATTAATACATCAATTTTACGTGCACAGTGTTAAAAATATACAAATTATCACCTGTAAATATAATAATATGGAGATAAATATGATAATATCCTATTATATTTATATCTCATATTTTCTGTATTTTAACATTGTGCATGTAAAATTGATGTACTAATTTTACATTTTTCTTCACACATTTCACAGAGGATGGCGATTTATCGCTGAAATGCGTAGGAAGGTTCGTATTTTTGGACTACTTATAATTTTAATGTTTACATATGTTTGAGTGCGTAATTGGTTACTGCTCATGTTACTTTACTACATCGTCTAGTATTTCTCACATTTAAAATGTATTAATTCAATATTGATAAAAATGGCAGAGAAGTATATTTCTTTTAGCATCTATCAGTGTGGGAGGATTCAAAATTATCGAAAATAATATTTATAAAATGTTAAACGAAATAAAAAGACATCCGTGTGGCTCACTCCTCGCGTTCGGACCGGACTCCTATTTCTTCACACTATTTCACGGCTACGTACTTACCACTATGTTCTTCAGTGCACTCCTCTTGCCCCCTTTGTGAACCTTCAACACATCAAACTGAACTTGCAACCACCAACTTGTTGACACTGGAAGAGTCTGGGATCGAACCCAGGCCGCTCGCTTGGGAGTCCAGCATGCTACTGAGTGAGCTACTAAATGCCCGAAAGAGTACGTCTATATTTTCGACATATATAGCGAATATTCGTGTGCATTGTATGTTGAACTTCCATCTATCCTCTTTCATAATTAAAATATAACACTGATCAATTAATTATAACTACATTTTTCCCATACTATTTATTAGGTGTTAATTTGAGTAGTATTATTACAGCAACGTAATTAGTACCTATTCCGCCAGATAGAGTGCAGTTGTAACTGACATGCCGGGCAGACAATTTGTGCAGAGCTAAATGTAGACAATAAAAATTAAGATTCAACCCAACGATAAGAGGTATAGAAGGGTAAGAGTGAAAATGAAGCCATTTTCTGTTCTACTTGTCTGTGAAAATGTGTACGTTTGAATAATTCATTTGTGCCACATTGTGTTAATATACATAGGCTAATAGAATTTTATTATGCAGGCCTTACAAAAACAACAAAAAATCTGGGGACAGTTCGATTTGTGGTTATAATCGTGATCATTGGAAATCGGTGTGAATCACGTAACTTGTATGGATCATACAAAGCCATGAGATTGGTGGTGACACGATATTATACACGTTTATTTTTTCGGTGAAGTGGACTGAATCAGCATAACTTCATTGAAATTGAGAAAAAGATCTATACCTACATTATTTATGAAAAATAATACAAGCCACCTTAAATGGAATGTGAAAATTGAACGAAACCTTCCATTTAATTGCTATGTGAATGGTAACAGAATTCAAAAAACTGCGGCCACGAACATGCTGCCACATGCGTGAAGGGAAATGTCCTCCACGTACCACTGGGATTTCTACCTCGTAATTAAATACGACAAAATCATACATTTGTAACTTAGTTATAACTTTCCTCTTAAGATATTCATGAGACCATTCAATTATATGGAAAGTTTGTTTTAAAGAAGGGTAATTTTTTTCTCAAGACTAAGTTTTGCGATTCATAGTGCACCCAACATGCTCTGATTGTCATATTATCGGATGGGCAGTGACACAGCTGTTATCAAAAAAAGCGGCAGATTCACTGTCGCAGAGTAGGATTCTATTTATCGGTTCTTTAAATGAGTGATGTGTTGCATATTGAGATTGTACAGTGACGAAACAGATTTTTGTGAATCTGTAAGACGTTTTGGTGCTTCTTCACCGTGTATGTGCTAGAAGTTCTTTTTGTTTTTTCCCTAGTTGTCTGGATGGAAATGAATTGCTCCAGCACGTCAGGAGAATGACTGTGAGAAGATTCAATGATTCCGTGCTAAATGAACATATAGAATCAGTTATGTTTTGCAAATTAAGCAATGAAATTGAGGGAAAGGTAACAAGTATGGATAAAACAAGGTGGTCTGATTTGTGTTTTTTATTTATTGACTCTGTCAAATACTAAATTGTATGTGTTACATGATATGCTACGCGACATTAAAAAACTAGTTCATTACTAAACAGTGGCACTGAAAACAATTCCAGGTGAATATATTCCATTATTGGAAAATATGTTATTGCCTACTGCAAATTAGACCCAGCTGTTTATTCCTGATATATAGAACACCAACACTACAAGGGAGAAAGACTTGTGTGGTATCATAACATTGGTATTAGCAGTGTTGTTGCTTTAATGTAAAACAAATAATGCAAGATTAATATCTGATTAATTTCTTTCAGATCAAACATTATTCTCTGAGACTAGTTTACACGAAACTTTCCTATCTAAGTTAGAGTGAGGGAACAGGTTTATGTGGCCATGAAACAGCAATTCTCTGTTTTAATTTACTTGTCTTACAAATGAATACCTTTCATCAAAATCTCTGGTTTGTTTATAATTGGCATAAGCTTGATTAGGCTGTATGTCCTTGTCAGCCTTCAGGAGCCAAAGTAAGACACAAGGGCCCTTAAAGAAAAGTGCAGCCTCTGTTCAGACAGATACACATGAATTCTTTATTTTCAGGAAAGACAGTGAAAGGCTCTAAATCGATTCCTCATATTGGTTTGTTGGAATTATTATGCTATTAGTTTTGTGAAGAGTGCTATTTTTGTTATTGTCATTCCCAGATTAGATCTGATAGGTGTTACTGAATATAACATTAAAAATACAAACTAAATCCTCTAACAACTGTTGCACTTTATTGATTTAAAAACTGTAGATATGCAGTACCATGTTTATCGACTGGATTTAGAAGGTCAGCAGGCTGAACTAATGGAAGGTGATGTGGAAGAATTGCCAGCTGCCAGTCACTGGATACTTCTCTCTGCTGAATTCTATGATCTTTGGAAAAAACTAATATATGATTCCACAATTAAGGAAAATGTAAATTTGTAACTAGAAATATACAGCATGCTTCTGATTTATGTATATTTTTCATGAGTGATTTGGATGTGTTACAAAATGGCTAAAGACTTCTTACCTTACTGAAATTGTTCCAGGTAAAGTGCCACCCATCTCATAAGCATCATAAGAAATGACCACTGTAAATAATGACCTTAAAATTTTATTGATTTTACAACAGTTGTTTACCATAAGAGAATGTCAGGATAAATGCTCATATCACAGCTGACATAGTGACAAACTCTGTTACTTCCCACATACGAAATCACAAGTGCTTCGTGGGCACTTTTAGGGAACAATCTTGAAACAGACCCAGATACAATAGAACATCAAATTAAGATCTCCTCACATTTTAGGTTCATTTTTGTTGTCCCAGCCAAAACCCCATACAAATAAGTGTATATTTTTTCTCAATATTAGGGTTTTCCCACATTTGACAGGTGAACATTTGGTATCTACATTGCACTGGAGCCTCAATTTAGCGTTTGTGTTTACATTATGAAGTTTTGGTTGAATAAATGACGCAATGATTATGTACAATGAAAGGAGAGTGATGTCAGAACCGATTTTGAACTAATGCAGCAGTGTACTTTAGTTCTGAAGAGGTAATGTGTGTGTGATTTTTGAAAAAGATCATAACAGGATCCATTTACATATAACAGTGTTTGTAACTGGACACTGGCACTGGTTGATCGAAAGCCATGTGCAAGTCGTCTACAGTAAGAATTTATTTTGAATTTTTTTTTCATGTCCTAAAAAATTAGTGTAAAAATGTAAATATAAAATGGATTGAAAGAAAACATGGGGTTTAAATTTAGAGTGAACGTGATGTGTTTGTAACCAGAGTAATAATTATTTGTTTGATTCTGATACAACCACCATTTAAGAATTTTAGCAATTTAAAGTATAAAAATTTGTCCCCCAGACTGAATCGTAAGTGGGGGTTCTACTGTAATTGATCCAGTTGAGGTTTTATGAATATGGGTACCAGGTCAAAGAATCCTTTCAAAACCACAACTGATCTAATGTATCATGTGACATGCTGTCTTGTATCAAAGGATTTCTCCACTGAACACTTCCATTTTCTGGTGCGTCTGATTTGATCCACATGGCTAGTTGTAGGGCTATGCACAAATATAACTTCTGAGGGGTTGCTGCCAAGGTCACACACTTCTACTTCGATATCTTGTTGGCCGGGTTCCTCTGGTGACCTTCTGACGTCACTCACTTGCTATCACCAGCTATAGCGCTACTGGACACCACGCTCAAAACCATATTCTTGCGGGATCTAGCGTCCACACTATTAACTATTACAATAAATAACTGAAAAATATAACTGGAGCCATTGAGTATGGCTCACCTCTGAAATGTTGGTACACTGCTACCAACCTAAAAAGTGTCACATATCAGAAAAAAAGTGATTTTTTTTTATCACCTCTGTAATGACATCAAGTCTTAGCTATGTATAGTAGTGTTACTTACTTCTTACTATATTATAACCAGAACTGTTAATATCTTCTTCTCCTTCAATCGGCTGTGCAACCCTAGTGGGTTTTGGCCTGCTCAACTATCATTGACTATTCTCAGCAGGGAGGTTTTTACAGAGTGCTGTTGCCAGAGGCATGTCAAACCCCCAACCTGGAGGACCAGTGATTAGAACGTTCCAACTCTCGCCACAGGGAGTCCCCAGCGTCTGAAACGACGCAAGCGAACCCCTGCAGCGGAAGGTGGAACTATGGGCGAGAAATGGCCGAGAATTTAACTGTTAATATCAATGAGTTTAATTTATTAGCATTCATAAAATTTGTGGCGGTTGATTCATATGAATATGAACAGAAATTTTCTTTATTTACCTTCTCAGTTTCATGGAAACAACAGTGCTGTTCTCAGACCGCAAAGTCAGTGCCAACATCATCAGTTGGGATCGTGTTGTTCTACTGCATGGCCCCCCTGGTACAGGGAAGAAGTATTTATGCAAAGCCCTGGCACAAATTTAGCCATATGGCTAAATCATAGCTACACAAACGGAGAGCTTATTGAGATAAATAGTCACAGTTTATTCTCACAGTGCTTCTTGGAGGTATGTTCTGTACAGTTCTAGTTAAATGCACATGCAACACAGTGATGCAAAGAGCACCCGTTCTGTGTGATTTCAGGCTTCCGTCGCGATGTACATGAGATCTGAGATTTTACGCAGCATCGAGTGGTAATTCCATACCGATGTTTCGGACCAAACTATCACACCCATCACCAAGGGTCAGCGTCGAGTGGTAATTCCATGCCGACGTGTCGGAACCTATCGGTGAAGATGGGACTGACAGGTTGTCCCGAAACGTCAGTACGAAATTACAACGCAACACCGCGTGAAATCCGAGAAGAGAGCGGATTTCAAGTACTTTGTTCGTTTTGTCAGTCCTTTGAATTTGTGCCTAATACATTAGTTTATTATTTAACTTATCCTTGGTTTCTTTATCCAGTGTTCTATCTTGCGTCACATTCTGTTACGCAATACAAGCTACGTGAAGTTTCACAGGTATTAGATTATGAAACACAAAGTCATTTAGCTTAGATTTATAAATCCTTCCAGCAAGACGAGAATATCTTTCGAGCATACGTAGTTTACTCCACAGTCTTGATGCAGTCATTCTAAACTTTCATGTGTCATAAAATAACAATGCAGATGTAAGTGCAATATTTATTTTCTGTCTCACACACACAAATGTCTTCGCTGAACGCCGCAACCAACATAGTATGTAACTGTAGATTACGAACACGACGACTGAGCAAGCGAAACTGATAAATGGAAGTAGTATGAGAACTGCCTAAAAGATGGCAGAGCTGAGGAAACGAAACCATTATATTGTAGTAGTACCATATTTACCTAAAAGATGGGAGAACGTGGAATACGCACACGACAACTGAGCAAGCGAAACCGATATATGGTAAGTAGACTAACACGTGTAGAGAAAGCAGTCAAAAAACACAACTATAATTGTAATATACAAGGTGTTAGTGTATATACAAATGTCTCAGCCAACTACATGTTTCGGCCTCTTCTAGTTAGGCCATCTTCTGGTTGGATACATTAGTTAGATTAAATATACAATAGTGCTATACAACCATTGAAGTCAGGGGGGACGAGATCTCGTTGACAAAAATGGGGAGTATGTACAAGTTATTGGTATAAATATATACATTGTTTATATTAGTCTGTGGAACATATTTGTCCATTATTGGTAGGCTAGTGAGGGTCCTGGGAGGCTCGGGGTTTTTGCATTGTATGGTCGGGTGGCTGGGTGTCACAGCAGTCCGCTGTTATGGCCGTATGTTCTTTCTAAGTTGTATCCGGTGGCCGCTGCAGGTAAATGACGACTACACCATCTTTCCAAACAGGATCTTTGACACCCTCATAAAACCAAGTACCCCCCCTACTCACACCCTAACAGCCACCAGGCCCAAACACTCCGCACATAAGAAGCCAGGCACTCTTCGATGTAACATCACATTCTGTATAGATTCATAATTCTCGTTTAACCTGGAATAACATAGTTTACGCCAGTGATTAGTGCACGTACACAACACGAAACCTGACGTCCACACTTACACCGCAACCTCACAGCATATATTATCTACACCTCTACACTGGATGCAAATAGACGCATTATGACACACACAGTGCCTGTCAAGTGTGATTACGTGATACATATATACAATCTCTTAAGTATTGAAAATAAAATGGGGATGCCTTACCTGAAAAAAAAAATGTTTTTGGTGAGTTCCCCCCCACCCCCTTCCACAAGGTTTCAAGTGTAAAGTGCTCAGAGCATTACAGCTAGGTGAAAGAAGATTTTTCTGATCAGTCATTGTGTTTTCTTGGTTTGCTGTCATATCCAGAAATCCTGTCATTTTACTGCAGCTTTCTTTGCACAGGGTGTTTGATGCATTTCCTTATTCATAGGCATGATTCAGCTTTTCAGCTATTGAAAATATTTATGTGCCTCTTCATATTCCAAAAAGCAGGACTTGTGTGGGGACTCCGAGATCAAACATTGTGCCTCAATGGTTTCCACTGCTACATAGTATTTATACAGGTCCTGTGGTCAAATTTGAGTCCCAACACTGGCTTTCATGACAAGATTTTTATGCCTTTCTTCAGTCCTTCAGGCATATGCCATAATAGGTCTTCAAATTAGGCCACAGCCAAATCTTTCCCAATTCATTTGCCATCCTGTCACTTGATGTTGTACTGTCTTATATTTGAGAGTCATTACAGTTATCCTTACCTCTTCTACAGCTCTTGACAGCATCAGCCACATTAAGGCAATACACGTTATAGGCAGCCCGCCAATTCTTTTTGTAGCTAACCTGGGACTTGGGGCTTTGTACAGCCATGGAAGCAATATCAGCAGTAGCTGCTGATGTGTACTATAAGAATCAGAGATTTTTTAAACCTGTATTTTTAACATTTTTTAAAATTAATATCCCTGGCTTGTCAAGCTGCTGCTTCATATTCAGAATGTCCCACATAAAATTCTGTGGAGACATGCTACATTGACTGAGGGTTTTTTGGTTTTCCTCAGTCTCTGCAAACACCTGCTGAGATAGTAACCCATAGCAGAATATAACTGCTTCCTGTCATTTCATTTACAATACATTATTGTCACCTTATGATTTAAGACTGTATTTGTTATTGACAATATTAACTCACATACAACTGTTGGTTATGTAACATCCTTAACTGCCAACAAAGTAAAATTACAGTATTAAGGGCAGGGTAAGTGGGATTCAATTTATGGTTATGTAGAATTTTTTTCTTCAGTATGACTGGATCACTTTAAAGTCTCTTAGCCGTCTTTATGGATGGGCAATTGATGTATGGGCCTGGATTCTGTATGCCTTGAAGATAAACTCATTCATTACTGTAGCCTGAAGTCCCTATAAGCCGCGCATTGTAATACAAAATACTGAAATTGCGTATAAGACTGAAGTAAAGTTTCTAGGTATGCATATTACAGAAAACTTAAATTGGCAAACTCATATTTATCATTTATGCTGTAGCTTGAGTAAAGATTATTACAGGATCAAATCCCTTAAGAATACTCTAAGTAACCAGATGTTATGGAATATTTACTTCGCCTACTTTCAATCGCGATAGAGATATGGCATTATATTTTGGGGGGGTTCAAAAGAAAGTATAAAGATACTGCGTATTCAAAAAAAAGGTGATCAGATTAATTACAGGCTTAAAAAAATGTGAATCCTGCAAACAGAAATTTAAAGAGAATAGAATCCTTACTGTGACCTCACTATACGTTTTAGAAGTTTTGTGCTTCATAAAGAAGTACAAGGGAAGTTTGATGCAAAACTATATGATACATGAGCACAACACAAGAAGTAAATACGACCTTCAT
>Ga0209629_10001284_pt1 | contig 15633 bp, 12 predicted proteins | sample TergutCu122P5_FD_187286 | JGI IMG/M metagenome (GOLD analysis project Ga0209629, IMG submission 187286) | Cubitermes ugandensis P5 segment gut microbial communities from Kakamega Forest, Kenya - Cu122 P5 (SPAdes) (version 2) | ecosystem: Host-associated > Arthropoda: Insects > Digestive system...
ACGCGGGCGGCCATCACCGGCATCGCGGGCGACACCGCGGCGAGAACCGGCGATGCGGAAACAGGCATCAAGCCCATCTTCGACCAGCAGCAGGTCAAGAACAACGTAGACGCCAGCGTAGCGGTCACCCAGGCGTTTGGACAACAGGCCAGCAAGGCGGTGGGCGACTATGCGCAAGGCAAGATGAACGAGGCGCTGGGGCTGCGCGCGCAGGCAGCCAACGACCCACTACTCAACGAAGACCAAAAGGCGGCGCTGATAAACCAGGCCCAAACCATTGAAAACGACTGGGGCGAAGGCGGCGCGTACCGGGTGGCGTTGCACACCGCTATCGGCGCGGCCACCGGCGGGGTAGCCGGAGCCATAGGCGCGGGAGCAGCCTCGGCGGCCGCGCCAACCATCAACGAACTGCAAAACGGCATAGCCAAGAGCCTGCAAGACGCCGGAGCCAGTGCGGAAGTAGCCAAAGCGGCGGCGAGCATCATCGGCACGGTCACGGCAACGGGCATAGGCGCGGCAGCCGGCGGCGGTACGACGGCAGGGGCGGCTGGGGCGTTGAATGCCGATGCCAATAACCGGCTGTTGCATCCGGATGAGCGCGCTTGGGCCAGGGCCAACACGGAGAAATTTGCAGCCTACTACGAGGAACAGACAGGTAAAACCATTAACCAGGAGCAAGCCTATCAACTCTTGCTGTCAGCAGGCTATGCCAAAGTTGATAACCTAGCTCAATCGACCGGGACGAGCGATCCTGCAGCCAGCAAATTCATCAGTGAAAACACGGCAGGTACCGACCTATTCCATGCGTCCGGGAATGATTTTTACATGCCGCTCCTCGGTGCCAATGCGGATGGAAGCTTAACGCCAGAGCAGCAGGCTCGAAATGGTCAAAAAAATCCAACTCCGATTACTCAGGCAGTGGTTGCAAATGCCTCCAGCACAGCGAGTCAACCATGCTCCGATGCCTATGCCTGCCTGAACAAAGTGACCACCATCGAGACGGCCATAAAAGCACTGGAAGAAGAGAAAGCACTGTATCAGGACATTCCTAGCAAGGTGGCGCTAATCAATGCGCAAGAACGGACATTGACCAGTACGCTAACGCAGACAGAACTTGATAAAGCAAAGCTTGCTCAAGGAGATCAAGCCTTATTCGGTGAATTCCTGATACTATTCGGGGGGATACAGTTATTACCAGCGACCGCTGAAGGAGTGGCTACCTCGACGGTAGGAAGTACAGCGGTTGATACAGTAGCAACTGGGGGAACGGCGGTTGCTGAGGATGCGGCGCTAGTTAACACTGCCAACTCAGGCAAAACCATTGTCGTCGATGCAAAAGGCAATGCTTTGGTTGGTGACTGGTCTGCAACAAAAACGCTTACTGCCCCTGAGAATGCAGGAGTTCATTGGTCTAAGCATGGAGTGGAATTTCCGGAGTTTAGTAATGCATCTCAATATGTTGAGGGGGCACAAAATTTTGTCAGCAACCCGCCTGCAAGCGTGCTGACAAAAACAAGACCAAATGGAGATGTATTGCTTTATGACCCTCTTAGCAATACTTTCGCCGTTAAAAACTCATCAGGCGTACCTAGAACCATGTTCCGTCCGGCAGACGGGATAAATTACTGGAATAAACAATGAACGACGAACTATTGGAATGTCCTTGCTGTAAAAATAAAATTTTTACAGAGCATGGCGCTTATGAAATCTGTCCCATTTGTCATTGGGAAGATGATCCTGTTCAATCCAATGACCCAGATTATGCGGGCGGCGCCAATCAAATGAGTTTGAATCAGGCACGTGAGGCGTGGTTAAAAATTCAATCCCGTTAAGTATTGACCGTGCGCACCCTCAGCTCCGGCCCGCAATTGCCCGCCAGCAGCCTGTACACCATCAATGCCGGCAATCCCAACGCGCCGCTGGTGGAAACCGACCCGGCATTCACCAACTACGGCAAGTGGCTCAGCTCCGACTACATGCTCACGGCCCTGGGGCTGGACCCGGCCCTGACGCAAAAGCGCCTGGGCGACGGGTTTTACGAGCAGCACCTGCTGTTGCAGCAAACCGCGCAGCTCACGGGCAATTACTACCTGGGCGACTACACCAATCTGGACCTGCAATACCAGGCGCTGATGGACGCGGGCGTGAGCTTTGCCCAAAGCTACGGCCTGCGCCCCGGCATCGCCCTGAGCGCCACGCAGATTGTCCTGTCCACTGACCACTCGCCTGATCCCCAAGCTTGAACCTCCCCATTTTTTGCGGGACGGACTTCGTTTCAGCACTTGATGGGCCATTTTTTGAAGGTTGGGCTGGACGGGAGTTGCTTATTTCTTGAGCGTTCTTGACCTTTCAGGCAGGTTTGCCCCCGCCCAGCGTGGACAGGCATCTTTTGATTCGGTTTGCTGATCGCCCGCTCATCAACATCGCACGTGATACCCGAGCATCAAACCATCGAGCGCAGTCACCCACTGCCCCGCTTGCGTAGCTTGTATCTGCTGAACTTCAGCAAGGGTTTTGCCTTGCCACGCCTCCATCGGAGTCAACCCCTTGAGGTTTTGGTGAACCCGCGCCTCGTTATAAAACCAGGTGAACTCCTTGAGCGCCGCTCTCAACGCCTTGGCGCTGGCCGGGCGAATTTTCTTGATCAGCGGTTTTAGCGAGCCAAACAAGCGCTCAATCCGGCCGTTATTCCAAGGACAATACGGCGCGCCGCGCCGATGGCGAATGCCCATTGTCTTGAGCGCGGCCTTCCACAAAGCGCCGGTGAACATCCCTTCGTTATCGGTGCGAACCACCGCGGGCACGCCAAACCTTGCCATCGCCAGAAACAAGTGGCCGAGCAATATCAGCGTGCACTTGCGCGGCAATTGTTGGAGGCACAACAGCCGACGCGAACCGTGGTCGATGATGCCCAGCACGGTATAGATCACACCTTCGGGACTGGTGTAAAAACTCATGTCCAGCGCCCAAGTGTGATTGACCGCGTAAGGCACCGGCGGCCTGCGGCGCATGGCCCGGCGCCGGTCGGCGATCTCGTCCGCATGCGCCTTGAGCACCAAGGCCACCCATGATTTGCCGATGGTGATCTAGGGCCTGTTCACGCTATTTTCACAGCCGCGAAGGGCAGTTTTGGCCCGTCCATCAAGGCGCGCGACGCGCATGGGCTGGCCGCCCATGCAAGGAGCGCAACGCCGAGGGACGGGCCAAAACTGCCCTTCCCTTCGGGTTGTGCACCCGAGGGGCCGTCTGCGGCGTTGCAGGCCCTTGCAAGGCAGCCAGCATTGCTGCGTGCCTGCGCCTTGCATCCAGCCCCTCGGGTGCACAACGCGGCTGCGAAAATAGCGTGAACAGGCCCTGGCGCCCGAAGCGGCGGTTGAAGTTGTCTGCAATCTTGCGGCAACTCAAGCCATACACGCCCAGGCCAATTACGAGGCGAATCACCCATTCGGGCTTGCGGTGTATGACTACTGCCGCGTTCACGGCGGGCGCTTTGGCGGCGCAACGCCGAAAACCCCGCGCATGGGCACGCCACCGCATCCATTGCATAGCGAGGCATAACACGGCAATGAATAAAATGCACGGCGTTGCCATTGCAGTCAGTGGAACCGGTAGATGCATCATATTCATGGGCGGGCAGCGTACCAGCAGGCGTTGATGGACGCGGAGGTGAGCTTTGCCCAAAGCTACGGCCTGCACAGCATCGACAACACCGGCCTGTCACGTATGGTTCTGTGAGGGCGTGGCGGGGAAACTTGCCGTGCTACCCGGCGAAAACCAAATATCCGGGCCAATCCAATGGCTGCTTGGCCGTATGTCATAATTACTGATTAACCCAACAAACCTCATAAACGACATGAACACCATCACCAAACCGTTGATAGCTGTCATTTGCGGACTGACTCTGGCTGCCTGTGGCGGCGGCGGAGATGATGGCAATGCCTCCACGGCCGGCGGCGACGGCAATACGGGTGGCCAAACCACCTACACCGTCACGTCCAGCGTCAACGGCAGCGGCGGCACCATCAGCCCATCCACCACTGTTTCGGTCAACTCGGGCGCGACCAAGACCTTCACGCTCAAACCCGATTCAGGCTATACCGCTTCGGTCGGCGGCTCCTGCGGCGGTTCACTGAACGGTAATATCTACACGACCCAAGCGATCACCGCCAACTGCACTGTGGTGGCGACATTTACCGCCCAGACCAATGGCGCATCCATCGCAGCGTGTTTTACGGCGCCCAACAATATCAGCTTCGCCCTTACGCCCTACGAAGTAGGGCAAGGATATTACATCAAGACAAGCATCGGGCCAGGAAATTTCAACGGTCAGGCGGCTACGGCGCAAAAATTTTTTTATGAAGACGAACCCGCCATTGATGGGGCTGGTTATAGTTTTCCCGCCGTTACTGATATTACAGAGACCTTCTATTGGGTAGTTACAAACAATGGCATATCCATACTTGGCATCACAAGGACCAGAAGCGATATGGACCCTGTCTCTACGCCCGATACTTCGTCGCCGATCATTCCTCTGGACATGCAGCCCGGTCAGTTTATTACCTACGTTGATGATAATAACATCTCCCGCAAGCTCACCTTCATCGGGTGGGAAACGATGACTTTGGCAGGTAAAACATTCACCAATACTTGTCATTTCCAAAGTTCGTTGATTTCGCCTAATCCAGGAGGATATGCTGATTTAGCCGACACCTGGTACGCACCTGGATATGGAGAAATCAGAAATGACATGGCGCCAGGCAAGACGGCTTATCAGTATGCTGGCGATCTTTGAAAATATTTTGAATCTGGTTTCCTGAGAACCTGTTCAGTTCATAATTTTCCCGTTTTTATTTTTCGCTGGCGCTATTGGCCGTTTGCCGTTTACCCGTGTACCTTCCCCTTCAAGGGGAAGGCCGGGATGGGGATGGGGTTTCCAGCCCCTATGCGCGCAGGTAACCCCATCCCCACCCAAACCCTCCCCTTGAAGGGGAGGGCTTCATCGCTTGGCCTTTGCCGTTTTCACACCATGCGCGCAAGAAATGTCAGCACTTGAACACGAGAGTTGGCTGTCAGTATGGGGTTGATACCTGTAGCGCCACCCTTTCTTTTCTTGGTGCCCGCAATGGTCAATCTACCGCAACACATCCGCCAGCATCCAGCTATCGACTCCGGTGCGTCCGCGCCAGGCGATCAGTTGCGGCGCGGGGGCGATCAGTAGGCGCGCCACCAGCGGCGCCAGCGGGGTTATGGCGGGGTCGGCCAGCAAGACATGGCGCGGCGGTTCGTTTTCGGTGCGCGTGGCCAGTTGGCCGACCCAATCGAGGGTTTGCAGCGCATCCAGCGCGGGGGCCAGTTGCAGCGCGTCGGTACGCAGCGCGGCGGCCAGTTGCGCGTGCGTCAGGCCATGCGTATCGCCGGTTCGCGCGCCGGCGAGTTGTTGCACGATTTCCAGCGCCAGTTGAAAGTCCCAGCCGGGCGTGCCGCCGTGGCGCAGGTTTTCGCCGCCCATGCCGTGCAGCAAACTGGGCAGGTAGGCGGCGATGACCGCGCCGAACAGCACCACCAGCCATGACAGGTAAATCCACAGCAGCAGAATCGGCAGCGTGGCGAACGCGCCGTAAATCACCGAATAGGTGGGAATGCGGCCCAGATACCAGCCCAGCCCCTGCCGCGCCAGTGTCAAACCCAGGCAGGCCAGCAGCCCGCCCGCGCCGGCGTCGCGCCAGCGCACGGGGGTGTTGGGCACGTAGCGGTACAGCAGCGTGAGCGCGCCGCTCAGCAGCGCGAATTGCAGCAGCCCCAACACGACATTGACGCCGCCCGGAATGCCGTCCAGCCCCGGCAGCCAGCCGCGCGAGCGCGTGACCACGTAAGAGGTGATGGCGATGCTCGCGGCCATCACCAGCGGCCCCAGCGTGAGCACCGCCCAATAAACCAGCACCCGCTGGCCGATGGGGCGCTGGCGGCGCACGCGCCAGATGTCGTTGAGCGTGCGGTCGATGGTCAGCACCAGCGAGACGGCGGTAAAGGTAAACGCGGCAAAGCCGGTAATGCCCAGCGCCCCGGCCTTGCTGGAAAACTGCGTCAGGTAGCCCATGACGTTGCCGGCGATGCCGGCGGGAATCAGGCTGCCGGTCAGCCACTTTTCCAGCTCGCCCTGCAAACGGCCAAACAGCGGAAAGGCCGTGAACACCGACAGCACCACGGTAAACAGCGGCACCAGCGCCAGCGTGGCGGTAAAGGTGAGCGATCCGGCTGACAGCCCCAGGCGGTCTTGCTTGAAGCGCGCCCACAGCATGGACAGCGTGGGAAAAAGCGGAAACCGCTGCACGTCTTGCGCGCCGGTTCGCGCCATGTCAATCAGCCGTTGCCGGAGTGCTTTCGGATTCATGGCCGGTATGATGCCAAAAGAGGTCGAGCGTTGAGCGTTTTGCGTGGAAACGCTCAACGCTAGAGCCGTTTTGATTTAATACATTACTGTGGCGAACCCCAACCCAGCACGGCCTGAACACCTTCCCCTTCAAGGGGAAGGCCGGGATGGGGATGGGGTTTCCAGCCCCTATGCGCCCAGGTAACCCCATCCCCACCCAAACCCTCCCCTTGAAGGGGAGGGCTTCATCGCTCGGCCTTTCCGTTTTCACACTATGCGAGCAAGAAATGTCAGCACTTGAACAAAAACCGCTCTAAACGCCCATGTCCGATACCCCCCATGCCGCATCCCCCGCCGTGCGCCTGACGCGCGCGCTGGCGGTGGCCAGCGTGCTGGCGCTCATCGCGCTGTGTCTGGCGTGGGAGCTGTGGCTGGCGCCGCTGCGGCCGGGCGGCTCGTGGATCGCGCTCAAAGCCTTGCCCTTGGCGTTTCCGCTGGCGGGCCTGTGGAAGCTCCGCCTCTACACGTATCGCTGGACATCGCTGCTGGTTTGGCTTTATATGCTGGAAGGATTGACCCGCGCCGCCAGCGAACCCGCGCCTTCGCGCTGGCTGGCGCTGGCCGAGGTCATCCTGAGCTTGCTGCTGTTCATCGCCTGCGTGGCGCACATACGGTTGCGGTTGCGCGCGGGCAAGCGCAAAAACCAAGCATGACCACGCCGGATCACTTGCTCGATGCGCTGCGCGCCATCACCGGCGCGGCCCATGTGCTCACGCCTGCCGATGGCGACTTGGCGGCTTACGAGCAAGACCAGCGCCGGCGTTTTCGCGGCAAGGCGCGCGCGGTGGTGCGGCCCGCCAGCACCGCCCAAGTGGCCGCCGTGGTGCGCGCCTGCGCCGATGCGCGCGTGGCCATCGTGCCGCAGGGCGGCAATACGGGATTGGTGGTCGGCTCGGTGCCCGACGCCAGCGGCGCGCAAATCGTGCTGTCGACCCAGCGGCTGCGCGCGGTGCGCGCGCTCGACCCGGCCAACGCCACGATCACGGCGGAAGCCGGCTGCATCCTGGCGAGCGTGCAGCAGGCCGCCTTTGAGGCGGGGTTGCTGTTTCCGCTCAGTCTGGCCGCCGAAGGCAGTTGCACCCTGGGCGGCAATCTGGCCACCAACGCGGGCGGCACGCAGGTGCTGCGTTACGGCAACGCGCGCGAGTTGTGCCTGGGCCTGGAAGTAGTGACGGCGCAAGGCGAGATTTGGTCCAGCCTGTCCGGGCTGCGCAAGGACAACACCGGCTACGCGCTGCGCGACCTGTTCATCGGCAGCGAAGGCACGCTGGGCATCATCACCGCCGCCACGATGAAGCTGTTTCCGCAACCCAAGGCGCGCCTGACCGCCTGGGCCGCCGTACCCGGCCTGGCCGCCGCCGTGCAACTGCTGACCCGCGCCCAAGCCGCGTTTGACGCGGGCCTGACCGGCTTCGAGGTGATGAACCGATTCGCGCTGTCGCTGGTGGCGCGGCACTTTCCCGATCAGCGGCTGCCTTTTCAGGATGCGCCCTGGTGCGTGCTGCTGGAACTCTCGGACAACCAATCCGAGGCCCACGCGCGCGCCGCGTTCGAGTCGCTGCTGGCGCGCGCCATCGGCGACGGTTGCGCCACCGACACGGTCATCGCCGAAAACCTGACGCAGGCCCAGGCGCTGTGGCAGGCGCGCGAGCGCATCTCGCCCGCGCAGGCCGCCGAGGGGCTGAACATCAAGCACGACATCAGCCTGCCGGTTTCGCGCATCCCGGATTTCGTCGCCGCCACCGGCGCCGAACTGGCGCGCGCTTTTCCGGGTGCGCGGCTGGTCAGCTTCGGCCATCTTGGCGACGGCAACCTGCACTACAACGTACAAGCGCCGCAAGGTATGGACAGCCGCGCTTTCCTGCTGGCGCACGAGGCGCAAATCAACGAGCGGGTTTACGACGCGGTACAGCGCGCCGGCGGCTCGATCTCCGCCGAGCACGGCATCGGCAGCCTCAAGGCCGCGATCTTGCCGCGCTACCAATCCCCGGTGGCGCTGGCGCTGATGCGGCGCATCAAGGCCGCGCTCGATCCGCAGGACCTGCTCAATCCGGGGCGTGTTTTAGAGCATTTTCGATTTGGTTGATTACAGCTCCCGCCTTTATTCGTGTCATTCTGCGCGAAGTCGCAGAATCTATGCGGCGTCTGGATTCTGCGACTGCGCTTCGCTCCGCGCAGAATGACGATGGCGTGGTGTGGGATGTAAACGCCCGAAAGAAAAATGCTCTAGAGTAAGGCCAAATGCCAACCCTACCCAGGAACCTCTCTGAAGCTGAGAATCTTCATGGCGATTCCGATATACCCCTCGTCATTCCCGCGCAGGCGGGAATCCAGGCGGCGCATCCATCTTCCGGCGATCATCACGGCCCACTGGATTCCCGCCTGCGCGGGAATGACGAAGGAAACCTCGCGTCGCACACACAGGCCGGTTCCGGGGCGCAAGCCGGCAGCTTGACGCCCTGTCCCGCAAGCAGTGTGGGGGAAACAAAGGCCCCTCCCCCGCCCCGCCGCATCGCGCATCTGGACATGGATGCGTTCTTCGCCTCGGTGGAACTGCTGCGCTACCCGCAGCTCAAGGATCTGCCGGTGGTCATCGGCGGCAGCCGCCGCCAAGACGATAACTGGCCGGCCCGCGCGCCGGTCGATGAAACCGGCCGGCCCCGGCTTGACCGGATCCCACTCGACGCCTTCCCGCGCCTGGCCGATTACCGGGGCCGGGGCGTCATCACCACCGCCACTTACGCGGCGCGGCCTTTTGGCGTCGGCTCCGCGATGGGCCTGATGAAAGCCGCGCGCCTATGCCCCCAGGCCATTTTGCTGCCGGTCGACTTCGACGAAATCCGGCGCTACTCGCACGCCTTCAAGGCGGTTATCCGCGACATCGCGCCGGTCATGGAAGACCGCGGCGTCGATGAGGTCTACATCGACTTCACCGACGTCCCCGGCGGCCAGCGCGAAGGCGGCCGGGTGCTGGCGCGGCTGATCCAGAAAAGCATCTTCGAAGCCACCGGCCTGACCTGCTCGATCGGCGTGGCGCCCAACAAACTGCTGGCCAAAATGGCCAGCGAATTTGACAAACCGGGCGGCATCAGCATCGTTTACCCGGCCGACTTGCAGACCCGCATCTGGCCCCTGCCCTGCCGCAAAATCAACGGCGTCGGCCCCAAAACCGATGCCCGGCTGCAAGCACACGGCATCCGCACCATCGGCGAGCTGGCCGCCTGCGATCCGCTGTGGCTGATCGAACACTTTGGCCGCAGCCACGGCGCATGGCTGCACGAATCGGCCTGGGGGCGCGATGAGCGGCCCGTTACCACCGAGCACGAGCCGGTTTCCATGAGCCGCGAAACCACTTTCGCGCGCGACCTGCACGCCGTGCGCGACCGCGCGGAACTCGGGTGCATCTTCACCCGCCTGGCCGAACAGGTCGCCGCCGATTTGCAGCGCAAGGGCTACGAAGGCCGCAACGTCGGCGTCAAGCTGCGCTACGCGGACTTTCGCATCGCCACCCGCGCCCAAACCGTGGACGACTACACGCAAGACGCGCGCCGCATCCGCTTGCTGGCCGGCCAGTGCCTCAAGCGCGTCGACCTGACGCCGCCGCTGCGCCTGCTGGGCATCCGCGTGGGGATGCTGCGGCGCCCATCGCCATCGCCTGCGGGATATTCGTAGGGTCTGTATTTGCGCAGGCCTATCGGCATTATTCCTGGATATGATGCTTCGGTAGATTGTTTTCCCTGGGTACAAGCGCCTGTTTCATCTTTCCTCCACATCATCATGAACCTACTGCAAGAATTCAGGACCTTCGCGGTCAAGGGCAATGCCATCGACCTGGCTGTCGGCGTCATCATTGGCGGCGCGTTCGGCAAGATCGTTGACTCCATCGTTGGCGATCTGGTCATGCCCGTGGCGGGCAAGCTCGTTGGCGGCTTCGATTTTTCGTCGTACTACCTGCCGCTGGCCGGCCAGCCCATGAACCTGCCGCTGGCCGAGGCTAAAAAGCTGGGCGCCGTACTGGCCTACGGCAACTTCCTCACCATCGCGGTCAACTTCGTCATCCTGGCGTTCATCATCTTCATGCTGGTCAAGCTCATCAACCGCTTGAAGCGCGAAGAACCCGCCCCCGCGCCCGCCGCGCCGCCGGAAGACGTGCAACTGCTGCGCGAAATCCGCGACAGCCTCAAGCGGCCCTGAAGGCCATACGGTTCAGTCAAGGCCGTCATTCCCGCGAAGGCGCATGGGCGCTAGAGCATTTTCGATTTAGTTGATTACAGCACCCACCTTTATTCGCGTCATTCTGCGCGAAGTCGCTGCAATCTATGCGCCGTCTGGATTGCAGCGTCCTGCGACTTCGCGCAGGATGACACGCTTCGCTCCGCGCAGAATGACGATGGCGTGGTGTGGGATGTAAACGCCCGAAAGAAAAATGCTCTAAATCAAGAACCCCTTCCCCTTCAAGGGGAAGGCCGGGATGGGGATGGGGTTTTCAGCCTGTTTCGCTTCAAGTCGTCATTCCCGCGAAAGCGGGAATCCAGTGGGCCTTGGTTATCGCCGGAAGATGAATGCGCTGCCTGGATTCCCGCTTTCGCGGGAATGACGACATCATGGGTTATGGGTTGCGCTTGCCTGAGAACCTGCTTACGGTCTTTTCAGAGGCGCTACCTGCCCCAGCAATCCTGCACGGAGAGGGCGCTACCGATCATTCCGCGCTGGCCGGTGTTGTTGATGACGAAATCCCCGCACAGGTCTTTGGCGTTGGCGCCGGGGTTGTTGCGAAAGGCGGCAAGTGCAAACTCCTCATCGCTCACGGTAGGCCGCCGAGGATTTGCAGTTGCATTGGCTTGCGGGCAGCCCGTTGGGGCATCGGTTGCGCCTATCAGGCAAACCGTGTAGCGGTTTCCTTCCACTGCCGCCAGCCCCGGCGCCGTTGCCAGCGTATGAGGATAGTGGCCCTGGACCGTTGCCACCCGTTCCATCCACTGCGCGGCCTTGAGCAGCGCCGCCTTGGCATGTCCGCGGTTGACGCGCTGGATATAGGCGCCGTAGCCGGGCAGCGCAATGGTGACGAGAATCACAATGATCACCAGCACGATTAACAGCTCCATCAGCGTAAAGCCCCGCGCAATCTTTCGCATTTGCTCCGCCCTCCCCCGGTTACCGTCCGATACGCCACCCGGCGCGCCTGCCCACTTGAGTGGGGAGCTGCTGCTCGAATATTCTGTTTCCGTCCGATGGGTCGCCGTTCCCGCCCGATGCGCTAGCGCCCCCGCCCGATGTGTTGCCATTCCCGCCCGATGTGTTGCCGCTTCCGACCGATGAGCTAGTGCCCCCGCCCGATTCCAATATGAGATTCACGCTCTGCAAAGCATCGGTGCCATCGAGAAAAAAGTCCGTCATCCCGTCTACCCGGAAGCGATTTCCCCCTCCTGGGGCATAGGCAGTGCCCATCACGGTAATGGTGCTGTCGGGATGGTGTCCCGTGAACAGGTTGAAGAAATTGACCGTCGTCACCGGGCCACTGACCATGACCGGGCTGCACGATTCGGGTGCACTTGTCGACGATGACGACCCGGCCGCGCCGTTGGCCACGTTCTGGGAATAGAACATCAGCGTGTTGCCCGACATCACCACCGGGTTGTCCAGCACCTTGCCCGCGTTGCCGTTGGCGACCTCCGGAATGTCGTAGTACCAGCCGAAGTGGCTTTGGTTGTCAATCTTCTGGTCCTGCTGCGCGCTGGATGTGCTGCCCACGTGCACGCCCTGGGCATTGGCCTTGCTTGCCAGCACCCCCCCGGTTTGCTGATACAGACAGCCGTAACGGTTCGACCCGGTGCCATTGAGGCAGTCGGCTGAAATAGGCGACGAACTGGGTTTGGTCTCATCTTTTGTATCGGAACCCAACAAGACCTGTTGGGCCGCTGCCGATACTGTCATCGACGTATTGTCATACAGGCCATAAACGGAGTTCAGGCGGGCATCGGCCGCATCCGCATCGGTCAGATTCTTGCCCGTGCCGAACACCACCATGAAGCCGCCCCTGGGGTGCGGCGCCACGGCCGGGGCGCTGGTAATGGGTTGCGCCGCACCGCCAGGCCCCACTGCCGTGAACATCGGCGCCGGCTGGCCATCAGAAGCATTCGCAACCTTCCATTGGTCGTGATCCAGGTTGGAAATATCGAACTTCCACAGGTTGCCCATCAGGTCGCCCGCATACACGATATCGGCCGTGCCGTTGCCATCCACGTCCATGGGCCGCGGCGCGCTCAAACCGTTGCCCACGCTGATGCAGGCGCTTGCCGCCGAAGTGCAAGTGGCTTGCACCTTATAAAGAGGTTTGCCCGTATGCGACAGCGACTGCACCAGCAGCACCGGTACGCCGTTCGTGCTGTTGTAGCCGTTGCCCATGATGACGGCCCATTCGCCCTTGGCATCCTGCGTGTTGATCCGGGTAATCTGAGCCGGCTGGTTGCTCGTGTACATCTCCATCACCGGCTGGCCGAACTGGTTGCCGATATACGGGTCTTCGCCGGGAACCGTTTTGTCGATCAGCACCTGGATATTGTCCGGGTCGGTCACATCCAGCACGAAGTACCCTGGCCCTCCCGCGCCCAGGGTACCCACCAGCACCGTGGCCCAGTTGCCCAAATCCGGACTGGCGCTGGGCTCCGGATTGGCGCCCGTGGCCGAACTGGCGCCCGAGGCCGGACTGGTGACCGGCGCCGGACTGGGGTTTGCCTCCAACTGAACATCGCCGCCAAACGGGCTGCCATCGACCCAATAGCGGTGCGCGTAATTGGCGTTGGCGAACGTGTTCGTGTGCAGTTTGCCCAGCAGCCCGCGCGGCACATAGGCCACCCGTTCCACGCCCGAGCCGGGAGCCGTGGGCGTGCCTTGCCCGGCGTCGAAACCGTGCAACATGCCGTCGTTGGCGCCCACGTATACCATGCTCTTGCGATTTTTGACCGTGTTGCTATTGGCAAAGTTTCTGTACGTTGGCTCCAGGCTCAGGCGCCTGGGTTTGCCGACATAAAACAGTTGCGAATTGACGATATCGCCCAGCGGGTTGTTGCGCACCGCGTTGACATCGGCTGCGGTCAAGCCGTTTGCCGTGGCCCAGGCATTTTTGCTTGAGTCTTGTTGGTTCCATTCAAAGGAGATTTGGTTTCCGCTTGCATCGGTGGTATAGATGGCGCGCGTCGCCGCCGCCGGAATCGTGGCTGCCCACAGCCGGTTGGCATACAGGTCGTTGCCCGCGTTGGCCGTGATGGAACCGCTCCAGCCGCCGATCGTGCCGGTCATGCCGCCGGCGCTGGCGGTTCCCCAGTAAGTCGTGCTGGTGTACGCCTTCTTCTTGGTATCGTAGGCGTAGCCGGCCACGTAGGCCACCGTGCCGTTGTTCAACCGGCTGCCGGAAGCCGAGGCCGAAGCGGCTCCACCCTGGGAGCTGCTTTGGCGGATGGCGGTTTGCAGAATATCGTCGAACGCACTCTGCAATGCGGTTTTGCTGGTGGCGGAATAAAATTTGCCACGCCCGTTGTAGGCGGCATGAACCAGATCGTATATGTTGGCGGGAGTACGCGACGCAGCGGTTATTATTCCATTGGCATCGGGTATGACACTATCAGCGGAGGTAGCCGGCCAGACCAACGCGCCTGATGCGAACCTATTGAAAAAGACACCATCATAAAAACTATCAAATGCTGGAAGTGAAGTGGTTCCAGTTATTTCTCCAGCCCCGCTATATGCTAAATTTGTACTTGAGCCTGCTGGGCTTTGCGTACCAAACCCAATAGTGTAGGTCTGCATATGCTGCCAGGTGGCTGGATCGTTTTTCGGATTCCAGAAAGGTGGATAAGTTACCGAGTTTCCACCGTAACTTACTGTCTGATTGGTATCTATGGCCTGCTGCGGAACAACGCTGTAACTGGTATCTCCGGTAAGATTTTTAGACCAATAATACATTGCAAAATCTGATAATGTACTGCTGCAAGCCGCCAGATTCATGGAGGTTTTTATGCCAGAATTGTCACCCAAACCAGCAACACGGCATAAACCAGAGAATGGTTTTAGGTTGTTATACATAGTGCCGGCTGAGCTTCCGCATGTGGGCTTAACCAAACCAGATTGCCAATATGTTATAGCATTAGAGTATCCAGTAATAGAACAAGCAGAGCTAACGGCATGATCACCCATATTACTAGCAATCGTAGACATATAAGGCGATGAACTGGATAAACCAGATTGCAATGGAGAATTGTCTTTATAAATCGGCCAGTTCGTGGGATTATATGATGGCGCACTGGGATCAGGTAAGTTATGAGCGTTGCCGTCATAATTGGCATCTATCGTATAACTACCTCCCGAGACATCTGATACATATGGCATGGTAATCTTATAACTATTATCTCCCGTGGAGTCTGTATTCTTGCTGACGTCTTCATTCCACATTCCATCACTCATCAGTATCAAATAAGAGCGGCGGCATGGTAAATTACTGGTATTAGGTGTGCTTCCGCCCCAGCTCTCATTCCAAGGGTTGCTTGCCGCGGGTATATTTATAAACTCAAGCCGCTTGGTACTGGTATCCGTATTGTTAGAGCTTAACCAGCGGCCTTTTAAATATTCGCCAGCATAAATAAAAGGCAACTGTGATGGAGTAGAGCCATTACCAGCATTACGCGCAGTATCGGCCTTCAAAGTATCAACCCATCTCAAAAAGTTTCCTTGTTCGGTTGTATCAAACCAATTCATACTGTTATCAGGGTCAGTGGATATTTTAAAAAGCCTGTTTGGCCCAAATCCTCTGTTATTCCAGTACGCCTGAAAAGCAAGCCGAAATTTGTTGAGATACGGATTAGCAGCGCCATTACCAAAAGTGGCTCTCAGAACGTCTTTCAATGCATCTATTCTTGGCTGATAACCACTGGTGCATTTTTGGTTGTATGCGGAGTCCCCGCAGTGGGTATCGCCAGTTTTACAAGCAGCATCACAATATACACTCATCGACGCCGAATCATCAATCGTCAAAATGATATTGGGCGCGGCGCCCTGCACCGAAACCGTGGGAGCTGGTTGTTGTGAAAATTGTGGCGGCGTTTGCCCCAGGGTCAAATCCGGAATTGCCAGCACGGCCAAGGCGCACGCGAGCAAAGCAAGCTGAATCCGGCGGGAAGAGACAAATTTTTTCTTGCTCATGAATGCCA
>Ga0209629_10001285_pt1 | contig 15628 bp, 15 predicted proteins | sample TergutCu122P5_FD_187286 | JGI IMG/M metagenome (GOLD analysis project Ga0209629, IMG submission 187286) | Cubitermes ugandensis P5 segment gut microbial communities from Kakamega Forest, Kenya - Cu122 P5 (SPAdes) (version 2) | ecosystem: Host-associated > Arthropoda: Insects > Digestive system...
CAAACAAGGCTCAATTGATTTCTTTTCCGAAGAAAACAGCAAGCGTATTCAAAAGCAGAATGAGAAAAAGATAGCGGTTATAATTGGCAATCCGCCATACAATGCGAATCAAGCAAATGAAAACGATAACAACAAAAACCGCGAATATCCGGAAATAGACGAGCGTATCAAAGAATCGTTCATCAAATACAGCACAGCACAGAAAACCAAAGTGTATGATATGTATGCACGGTTTTACAGGTGGGCGTTCGACCGCTTGGATGATAATGGCATCATAGCGTTTATTACCAATCGCAGTTTTATTGATAGCCGTACATTTGACGGTTTCCGAAAAGCTATTCAGCAGGAATTTGATTCGGCATATATAATTGATACTTTAAGCGATGTGCGAGCAAATCCAAAAATAGCGGGAACAACCCACAATGTTTTCGGCATACAAACAGGGGTAGCTATTATGTTCCTGATAAAGAAATCCTCTCCCCTTGCCCCTCTCCAAAATGGAGAGGGGATGGGGGTGAGGAGATGTAAAATACATTATACCGTTTTGAATGATTTTTGGCGCAAAGAACAAAAGTTTCAATGGCTCGGTGAAAATCCGTTAAAAAATATTCCTTTTGAGATTATTCGCCCCGACAAAAATAATAATTGGATTAATCTGGCAGATAATGATTTTGAAAGTTTATTGCCATTATATAATCCGTCACAATCTTTATTTAAATATGATGGATTAGGTATCTCTACAAATAGAGATGAGTGGGTATATGATTTTAGTAAAGATGTATTGCAAAGAAAAATAGACTTTTTTATTAATTATTATTCAAACCTGTTATCAAATAATAATACAGAATATCCGAGTGTTATTAAATGGAGTCGCGATTTGAAAAACAAATTTAAAAACAAAAAGGCTATCATTTTCGAGGCAAACAATATAATCGCTTTATCTTATCGACCTTTTACAAAAAAGTTTTTTTTCGCAAACAAAACATTAATTGATAGATTAACAGAAAATCATATTTCTTTCTTTGGAGAGCGTTTTGATAAATCTAATTTATTAATCAATGTAAATCATACTTCAAATAAAGATTTCAATATAATTGCTACAAACTCTTTAACTGATTTGCATTATAACGGGGATACAAGAAGCCTTCCTCTCTACCGTTATGACAAAAACGGCAATCGAAAAGACAACATTACTGATTGGGGATTGGAACAGTTTGTAAAGCAATATAATGACGATACAATTACCAAGCAGGATATTTTTCATTACGTTTATGCTGTGCTACATAACCCCGCTTATCGCAAAAAATATGAATTGAATTTGAAACGTGAATTTCCACGTATCCCCTTTTACGATAATTTTCATCAATGGGTAAGATGGGGAGAACAATTGATGAATCTGCATATTAATTACGAAAATGCAGAGCCATATCCGTTAGTCCTCTCCCCCGTCCCCTCTCCATTTGGAGAGGGGTGTCCGAAGGACGAGGTGAGGTGCAAACTGAAAGCCGACAAAGAAGCGGGAATCATCATTTTAGATGAACAAACGGAATTACATGGCATCCCCTCAACTGCGTGGGATTATAAACTGGGTAACCGCAGCGCTTTGGAATGGATTCTCGACCAATATCAAGAAAAGAAACCCAAAGACCCGATCATTGCGGAAAAATTCAATACCTATCGCTTTGCTGATTATAAGGAACAAGTAATAGATTTATTAAAACGAGTTTGTACTGTCAGCGTAGAAACGATGAAGATTGTGGAGGAAATGAGAAATGAGTAAAATTATCTTTGTAACGCAAATATATAACTAATTGATATTCAATATTGGTTAATTTTGGAGAGAAAATGATTTAATGTATTAATGTTTAACTTAATTATGCACAAATGCAAAAAGTAGTAACTTTCGGCGAAATAATGCTTCGCTTAGCAACTCCGGATTATCAACGGTTTATTCAATCCAATCAGTTAAACGCCAACTTTGGCGGAGGCGAAGCCAATGTAGCGGTTTCCTTAGCCAATTACGGGATTTCTGTCGATTTTGTTTCCCGTTTGCCCAAGAATGATATTGCCGACTGGTGCATTTCTGATTTGCGGAAATATAATGTCGGAACGCAATATATTGTCAGGGGAGGCGACCGGATGGGTATTTATTTCTTGGAGACAGGGGCTGTTGCCCGGGCATCAAAGGTGATTTATGACCGCGCACATTCGGCAATCGCTGAAGTTCAACCGGGGATGATCGACTGGAAAACAATATTCAAAGATGCGCAATGGTTTCATTGGACAGGAATTACTCCGGCGCTTTCGCAGGGAGCCACCGATGCTTGTCTGGAAGCGATACGGATTGCCAACGAATTGGGAATCACTGTTTCGTGCGATTTGAATTACAGAAAAAATCTTTGGAAGTATGGGAAAACCGCTCAGGAAGTTATGCCGGCTTTGGTCGAAAAGTGCGATGTTATTCTGGGTAACGAAGAAGATGCGGAAAAAGTATTCAACATTCATCCCGAAGGATTTGATGTTTCCCAAACCGGCGGCGAAGTGAATGCGCTTGAGTTTGAATCCGTTTGCAAGCAGTTGATGTCTCGATTTCCCAAAGCAAAGAAAGTAATCATTACTTTGCGCGGTTCAATCAATGCCAATCACAATACTTGGGGCGGTTGCCTGTATGCCGGAGGAAAGTTGTATCAATCCCAGCGTTACGACATTACGCATATTGTTGACCGTGTGGGCGGAGGCGATTCGTTTATGGGCGGCTTGATTTACGGTATAATCACTTTTCCGAATGACGATCAGCAGGCGCTGGATTTTGCCGTAGCAGCTTCTGCCCTGAAGCATACAATTTACGGCGATTTTAATTTAGTTACTGTTGCCGAAGTTGAACAGTTAATGAAAGGAGACGGATCGGGACGGGTCAGTCGATGAATACGTCATAGTTTCCTCACTCAATCCATATCAAAGGATTGCGCACAGGAAGATTCCGTTCTACTTCGGGAACAGCGGGATTATGATCCAAGTATTTCCACAAGCTAAAATACGCCGGTTCATTATAGTGGATAGCAGCGAACAGTAGCGCCGGTTGGGCTACGGGCCAGTCGTTCCAGTACATTACATCTTGCTTAAATTTCCATGCAGACTTGTCCCTTATATAAGGAACCATGAAATCAACTCCTTTTTTAATATTCAGTCCTTTTTCAGTAGTATATGCAAACAGATCATTTTCAGGCGAGGAAAGAATTTGGCACAATGTTACCATTGCATCTAAATTGAAAAGGGAATATCCATAAGGTTTTGTCCTCGCTATTTCGCGGGGAAAACTTCCATCTTCCGCCATTTGATCCGGCAGCAATATTTCTTTATATCGATTGCTGCACAACTGCAATATTTCCTTATTACCGGTAAGTTTCGCAAATGAAGCCGCCTGCATTACCCAGCAAGTAGCGTGATTGTTTTTGGCGTTCATTTCGGTAATTCCATAAGGATGAGTGGTCAGCCAGTGAAGGTATGCAGCAAACCAATCTTTTATCGTTTGCAGTTCTTTTTTATCCACGCAAGCGGCATTTTGCATACGGAGAATTCCCTGCGCAACTTCCATCAGATGGACGGTGTCGATGATTCCTGTTCCACGACCGGTAGAAATTCCTTTAATAGCCTGTGCGTATTGCAGATTAGGATTCATCAGAGTAGTCGTATCGACAAACCATGCACGGATATGCTTAAAAGCCTGTTCCACATATTTTTCATCTTTGGTGATGAGATAAGCGGAAGCCAATGATCCGACAATTTTGCTGAAACGAATCATGGCGAGACGATGGGCAACGAAATTTTCAGGATTTGTTTCCCCGTCCCTTTGGATATAAGGACCATCGGGATTTTTGGGATCAGGCCACCAATAGTCGCCTTCGGAGTAAAAATCATGTATTCCTCCGGCGCTTCGCTTACATACAGTTGCCGTAACTGTCTCCGGCGCTTCAAGCATGGCTTTGCCTGCATTCTGAAGAATCAGATCATGTAAAACCATTTGGGCGTCCTGAGGCGAGATTGTAACAAACACGGTTTTCAATCCTTCGGATTTTATGGATACTACACTTTCACCTCCATTTTTCAACAACTTTATTCTGGCGCGACCATTATATGCCTGTACTAACTTCGATCCTGAGGAAGTTCCCTGATTGACGACCAGCGTCCCGTCGCCTGTGGATTCGAACCGGAAATAGCTGCGGGAATCTAAGCAAACTACGCCTTTGTCGTCCTGAATCTCAGTTTCAATCCATGCGTATTCGGGAGTTGATTCGATAATCCGCGCTTTTATTTGCGCTTCCTTGCCAAACGGACGGTTTTCGTAAGTAAACTCGACTGCATCCACGACTTGTTCCTTTCCTTTTTTTCCTATGGCTTTCAAAGTATTTTTACCTTCAAGCAAGGAAGATTCCCAACGAAGTCCTGCGGCAGGAAAGTTTTGGCTATTCCGTTTTTTCTTTCCAAGAGAAACCCCATTCAGAAATAATTCCACTTCTTCGCAATTGGAATATACTTTTATTATTTTTTTCTCATCGGGTTTGCCCCAGCGCGTCTGCCATGTATGTCCGTAGATATGGATCATCGGTTTTTCAGTCCAGTAGGACTGGAATACATAATAGGCTTCTTTGGGAGTAAAATCCCGCTCAACCACCCCTTTTTGATTTACGTAAGGCACAGGATTTTCGGGACGGATAGGCGTTGAAAAATCCTTAAAAATCCAATAGGCAGCCCCTGTAAGCCATGGCATGGTTTCCTGTTCTTTCAGATGCCAGTCGATCAAATCGCAAATATACGATTCGCTCCAGTCGCCATCTTTAGAAGTGCGGGCAATACCGCCATAGAGCGATGCGTCGCCGGCGCGTTCATCGGTAGAACCTCCCCCCTGTATCTTATCCAACCCTTCGTATGAATTTTCAGCATGGCGGCGGGCATGACTGTCGCCTCCCCATTCTGCATGAAGGAAGTGTTTTACTTGTTGCATCTCTTTATAAGTCGCATCCTTATAATCGGTGTATATGCCGCGGTACCAGCCTGCCCATATCGAAGGAGAATATACGTCAACAATATCTTTACAGAAGTCGCAACGCCGGATGCAAGTATTGCGGGCGCTATCCAATTGATGCGCCAAGTCGTTTAACTGACTCATGAAAGCCCTGATTTTTTCTTTATCAAATTCGGGAAAATCGTTAGGCCAGTCATTTTCATTGCCCAATCCCCAAAGAATCACAGCCGGATGATTGCGGTGCTGGGTAATCATATTCCTCAACATGCGTTTGGCTTGATCTTGATAAGCGACTCCGCCTAATCCGCCGCGGCACCAGGGAATTTCCTCCCAAACCAGAATACCCAGTTTATCGCATTGTTCCAATACGATGCGCGATTGCTGGTAATGTCCCAACCGGATAAAATTCACGCCCATGTCTTTCATCATCCGTATTTCATGAACGATCATGTCTTCGGTCATGGCGGCGGCAACTCCTGCGTGATCTTCATGACGGTGAGTACCCCGCAGCAAAAGCCGTTGTCCGTTCAGCAGGAAAGGTCCTTTTTCCATAAATTCAAAATGGCGGAAACCCAATACTTCGCTGCACGACATTGTTCCTGCGGGAGAAGTCAATGTCAATTCGCATTTATAGAGATTCGGAGTTTCGGGCGACCATAAAACAGGCTTCGCAATTTTTACAGATAATACATCCAATAAATTATTACCGGTAGAAGATGGTATTGGTTTCGTTTCTTTTTTTATTATCTTCCCGTCGGGAGAAAACAGGGTTATCTGCAATTGCCCCGCCGGTATATTCCCCACATTTTTCAGCGCGGCTTTTATGGATAAATTCCCTTCTTTCCCTTTGGCATCAACTGAAGCATCCGTTTGTATATTCGTAAAATATAAAGCAGGGACATACACCAGATTCACGTACCTGTAAAGTCCTCCATATACATTAAAATCAGAGAGATCGGACGGGATCATTTCAGTGTCTCTTGAATTGTCGCAACGAACCATCAGCGGGATTTTTCCGGCAAACCGCTTAAAATCGTCCGATTGGCGGAATTTATTCACGGCGTCTGTAATATCGACCTGCCATTCGTCGTATCCGCCAATATGAGAACCCACTTTTTGGGTATATACATATACCTCCGTTTTTTGTCCGGCTCCTTCGAAATACAGCAATATCCGTCCATTGGGATAGGGATTGTCAATCGACAAGTAGGTTCGATACCAGCCGGGACCTTGATAATAATTGACGTCGGGATCGACGGCGTCTTCGGCATTGAAACAGTGGGGAAGCGTTACTTTCGTCCAGATGGGAAGCGTTTCGGGATTCCCTTTTGCAGCAGGTCGCACAGCTTCCCAGATACTGCCGATGTCTTCGCGAAGAAATTCCCAATTGCCGGTCAACCGGATTTTCTCCGGATAATTGATTTGGGCTTTTACGGTGATAAATCCCGACAATGCAAGACTTATCACAATCATTTTCAGATATAAAGAAAATATTTTCATATTACTAATGTTTTGTATTTCGTTTTAACTTAATAGCCACCTATGATGTTGTGGCTTCACACAGGCGGGGGTATCGGTAAGGCTCGGACGAGAGCTAACGATGATGTTACCTGCTCTGTGTCAGTCGAACTGCACCCCCGCTTGCGTGAAACCGCTCGTTGTACGCTGGCAGTATGTTTGTAAAAATTGTTTATCGTATATGTTCCTTGCGAAACGGTTATTTAGTTTGCAACAATATAGCTTGTTTATTATGCACAAATCTTATTTTATTATCAATTTGAGGGATGTTAATACCAAGAGTAAATATATAGTATTCTTCTTTAGGTCTAAGCGTAGCAAACAGATGTACTTTGTAACGTTTACCATCTGATGTAACAATTTCGCATTGCTCATTTAACACTTTTATAGCTGCATCACTCGTAACATTTTCGTCCAAAAAACATTGCAATCGTAATGTAACGTTCACTTGTTCTCCCAACGGCGTTATTTGTAAATCATACAGATTAAATCTTCCACCTTCAAACAAAATTGTATCAACATTTTTGATTGTTTCTTCCACTTTTCCTTGTTGTGGATTTCTCTGCGAACATCCAAACAAGATTGTTAAACATATACTTGCTGCAATAGCAATAAAAATTTTTTTGTTCATTTTTTTACTTTTTGTGCCCCTTTCGGAGCAGTTTATATTTTTTTCTCCTTTAATTTCTTACTCCTTAGACATTCTATTTACTCTTTTCCATTTCTTCGGGGAGCAGAATGTATTTTCCATCTGTATTTTTTTTCACAACAAATTCAGTTCCTGTGCCAATACTAATGGGATAAATTTTATCATTTACTTTAAACTTAAACAATAATTTTCCATCATTAGCAATTATCATATATATATTGTCCCCATCTTTAGCTGCTGTAACTTGTGTCCCTTTTGGAAAGATTATATCTTCTATCGTTGCATTTTCAAACCATTTGTTTATTTCAGCAGAAAAGGAAACTCTATTCCCTTTTTTGTCAATCATTTTTAGTGCTTTTACCTTAAATGATGAATTACCAATATCCACTACAACTTCTTTTACCACAAGTGTCGTAATTTCTTCTACTTTTTCTGATTCGGAGGCTTTAGTTTCGACTTTTACCTCTTCGGATATTTCCGTTCCGCTTCGCTGATTACTCCCCTTGCCACCGCAGGAAGCCATTACTAAACCGATAGTCAATGCTATCGCACTGTTTTTTAAATTTACTCGTTTCATTTTTTTGAATTTTATCAAATTAAACATATATATGGAATTAAAAAATTTTACTTAGGTTCATTTTTTTATTGTTATGTTATTTTTCAATTTATATTTCATTGTTCCATTAAAACACTGTCAGTTAAAGTGCAAAACTTTCAAAACAAGCCGAGTCAAAGTCCGCCGAAAGTATCTGCGCAGTGGTGTCCCCCGCTGACGCACAACGCCCGGCGGCTTGGCGGTTGGGCGGGGCACCGGTAAGGCTCGGACGAGAGCAACGGATGATGTTGCCTGCTCTGTATCATACGAGTCTGCACCCCCGCTTGCGCCAAACCGCTCGTTAGGTGCAGGTGTTTATTTCGGCTCATACAGTTTCAAGTTTGGAATATATGTAAAATCTTTTCTATTCAGTGTGAAAAGTTCTACATTATGAAAAATAGCTGTCGCAGCAATAAGCGCATCAGCAAATTCAAGTTTATGAGACAAGCAATAAGTTTTCACTAATCTGACCGCCATTTCCGAGATTTGCGGCAAGAGGGGCAAAACAGGTAATTCTTCTAAATCTGCACTTATTTCCTGTAGCTCTCGTTTGTTTCTTGCACCGTAAAACAATTCGGCACGCACCACATCGCATACTGCTATTTCCTGCATATTATCAACAATGAGAGCAATAGCAACATTGTCCCGACAGATTTCAATCAAGATGTTTGTATCCAAAAGTGTCATTGTTGTATCAGTTTTTCAGTTCCCCAAGCATCTCTACGCAGTCGTTTTGCATCAATATCGTAATCTTTCCACATACCACGAGTTCTTGCAAAACGTTGAGGGAATGCTCTATTCACGGATTTTTGTTCATCTTTTATTACTGCATCTACATTCCACGAATTGAAAAGTCCCATCAATACACTCATTTGCATATTGTCAATACCGTTTTTTAATGTTATCTGTGTCATCTTTTTACGTTTTTAATTCATACGGCAAATATACAACTATTTTTTGAAAAATCTAATAAACGATGATGTTACCTGCTCTGTGTCAGTCGAACTGCACCCCCGCTTGCGTGAAACCGCTCGTTGTGCGAAGGCATTTTTTGTTTCCTTTGTATCAAACTCCAAGTACAACCGAAGCATTGATGTTAAGTTTCCGACTTATATTTCTAGCGACTGGCAGAGTTGGCTCGCTTTTCCCTGTCAAATACTCACTAACTCTTGAAGGACTTACTTCCAATAATTCCGAAAGTTTCATCTGATTGATTCCCATTTCATACATTCTTAGCTTAATCACATCAGCTAACACCGGTTCTTTTACCGGATAATTGGCTTCCTCATAATCAGCAACTAAATCAGAAAGCAAATCAAGTTCAATGAAGTTTTTATCACTTGTTGGAGTATCGTTTCCGACCACTTTTAGCAACTCTTCTATTCTTTCGCAAGCTGCATTATATTGTCTTTCGTTTTTAATCATAGCACTATGTCATTATATTGTTGAACAATCTTTTATTTTATTATACTCACTATGTGTCCCAATAAAGCGTATATAAACTTTCTTGGACGCATAAATTACAATAGCAATAAGTCTGTAATCGTCCACTGCTTTCGCACAACGCCGAAATATACACAAAAGTACAAAATTATATTTAAAAACAAAAACGGCAAGACTCACGTCTCACCGTTTCTATCAACATTTAATTAAAAAAGTTAGTTTGAAAATTTATTGATGGTGCTTTACTGAATGTAAATGATTCAATTCCTTTGTTTTCAATTTTTCGGAATACTTTCGCAAAACATCCAGATTAATCGTTCCGCTTAGGGAAATAAGATTAAATCCTTCAGCCTGTTCCGAAAGTAAAATCAATTCCTTAACAGAGCCTTTCGTTTTTCTGATCATTACCGTTAATTCCTTATCTTCTCCTTTCATTGAAAAAAATTCTTCCAATCCCTTGTTTTTATATAATAATCCTCGCGCAGAACCGTAATATTCCTTATTTAGATCTTTGTCTTTTGATGAAATAATGCGAATCGTTTCCAAACCTTTGAGCGCTTCCTTCAAATCCAGATTATCCAAAGTCAGGGAATCCATCATTTCCATCATTTTCTTCCCAATCGAAATAACCTCTAAATTATCGTCTTTTTCATGTTTATCTAAAAAAGACGTGATTACATCCTGAGCCGAAACGGAAAGATTAATCCAAACTATGAGAAAAATTAATTTGCATTTTTCCATCGTTCGTTCGTATTGCTTTTATCGCTATGATCCGTCGAATCCGTTTTTAACGGCGTCGGTTGTTCATCCTCAGCCATGTTGAGGGCAGACGATATTTTCCCTATAACAATTTTCGTTTCCTTCAAAGCGTCTTCCGGATTGGAATAAGTCTCCGAAAAAATCCTGTCCATATCTTTTTCTTGTTGATAATGCGTGTAAAAGCCTATCCCCATCGTCAGAATCAACAAAATCGACGCAGCTATTTTGAGCATGGAATACCATTGAAAGTCTGCCGGCATTTTCAACGTCCGGTTATCTTTCACTTGCATTTGTTTTGTTTTCCACAAAAACAAGGGACGATACTTTGTTAATTCTTCAGGAACGGCATCACCCGAAAAAAATGTTTTCAAAGTGCGCTCCTCTTCTAATGACGTATCCCCCGCCCAATATTTTTCTAAAAGCTGTTTTATTTGCTCGTTTGTCATATTTTATCAAAATATTCTTTTAATCTCCGGCGTAACCGGAATAAATTTATTTTCACTTGTTCTTCCGTAATATTCAGGATCGAAGCTATTTCTTTATAACTCAACTCCTCTATTTCTCTTAAACGGAAAATGGTCTGCTGCTTTTCGGGCAATTGATTCAGCCATTTTTCCATCCAATCGATATATTCCTGTGCTTCTACTTTTTTTGAGATGTCGTCTTGCACCGGAAAGTCGAAATCGTCAGGGAGCGATTCTATCTGATTATCTTTCAAAGCAATCATATCTAACGCCCTGTTTCGAGTCGAACGGAAACAATAGGCTTCGATATTCTCGATTTGCTCCCAATCTTCTTTTTTCAAAACATGTAAAAGAACATCTTGCACAATATCTTCCGCATCCTCCTTATTCCCTGTAATACTTAAAGCTAAGCGAAATAGCTTGTTTCTAACCGGCAACAGAGTCGCTTTGAATTTGTTTTGCCTCATCTATTTAAAATGACGGTTGAGAGATAATAAAGTTACACTTTTCAGTACAAATATATAATTTTTTTATACATTTGCAGAAAATTTACAAGCGCAACTTTTTATATTCTTTTTATAACATTTATAAAGTAAACATTACTGATGAAAAATAGGCAGACAATGAATGATATTAACCCCGCAACTCCATTTTTACGCAAAGCGGCAATTGGCTTTCTTGTTCTTATGATGATAATAAGTTTTTGTTTTGCGGCTCTATACGCTGTTTACAATATTGAAATTGCCAAATTTATGATGTGTATGTTCATTGCGCATCATGTTTTATGGCTGTTTGGAGTTTTATATTTTAAGGATATGCCAATTGAACCAATGATAATGGTATATCTTTCCTATGTAACAGTTTTCGTGTACCCGTTTGCCTGTATGTATTGGAATGTAGGGAATCCTGTTTCGTTTTTCTGGTATCTGATTATCATGATTGGCGCTATTGTATTCCAAAAAAGTAATATAAAACTGTGGATTCCTTTGATTTTGTGTGTTGTAGTTTCTGTTTTTTTTGTATGCTCCTCATTTCCTCAAACAGTTCTATCGCCGGAGTTTATAAATATCATAAGTATTGTCACTGTTGTTTCGACAGTGATACTTGGAGCATATTTATCGATAATATATGTAAAATTAGTAAATATTGAAGCGTCTATTCATGTTGACGCTCTACGGGAAACGGCAGAAAATGCGGAAAACGCAGAAAGGGACAAAGCCTTGTATCAAGTTATTATTCAATATTTAGAGAATAATAAACCTTTCAAAAATCCCGATTTCGACGCTCAAGCGCTTGCAAAGGCGCTTAATACCAATATTACCTACATTTCAAAAGCAATAAGCGCCGGCGACAGCGGCGATTTCCGGGCGCTAATCAATAATTTCAGAATAAATCATGCAAAGTCGATGCTTGACAGCGATGCTATGAAAAAATACACCATTGATTATATTTGCACAGAATCCGGCTACAAATACCGTTCTACTTTCAACAGCGCTTTCAAAAACCTTACAGGCATGACGCCTTCGGAATATGTAACCCGGCAAAATGCAAACAATCAACCGTGACTTTGAAAAATACTTCTTGTAGCGATTCATAAATAAACGCTGTATTTAAACCGTTACAGTTATCTAAATTATTAACAGGCAGTTATTTTCGTATAAAATCAAGTTTAGGCTTTTTATTATAATATAGTGTACATTTTTTAGAAGGCACAAGAGCGTACAAAAAGAATTTGTACGCTCTTTTTTGTTGTCATACTTTTGTGCGCATATTTGCATTTTTGATTATAAATATGTAAAACGAAATTAAGAATAACAAATATGGGTTATAAGTCTTTTGATAAAATATGACGAGCAACATAATAAATATAAATGTAAAATTCATCTTAACGGGTATTTTTGCCTTGGTAAGCTGTTTTTTTCTTCATGCGGAAGAAACAGGAAACAGCGGGATTTATTATGGAAATGCCGAAGTTGTCGGTAAAGAATATATACATGAAGAAGCCACTCCGGAAAAAAAAGAAAGCGCCCCACAAGAGCAAAATGCGCAAGCGGAAATATATTCATCCGATTCTTCCTGTATTTATATTGCCGACAATGCAGAGGTTTATGGTAAAGAGCTTCTGTTTGCCCAACAAAATACTTCTTCTAAAGATGTAAAGAAAGCTACCGGAATAAAGAAAGAAACGCCTGCGCCCGTCGAAAATGAAATTATAAAACAAGAACCAATAACTGTTGTATTCCCGACTTTACCGTTTGAATCTTCATCATTTTCTTTTTCAGAAGGAGGTAACGAAACCGCGGTAATTTATCCGCAACAACGGATTGGCGGATATGAACAGACGGGTAAAGCCTGCTGGGGAAATGCCTGTACAGATATTAAAAACTCAGACTTACCTATATATTATCCTAATCAAAGGCAGAAATTATCCATAACCGCTACCCAATGCGGAATGTTGAGTTCTTTCGGCGCGCAATCACCGCCAGAAGAGATATTTTAACCGCAGAGTTCCACAGAGTAAAATTCACAGAGTAGCACGGAGTTTATATTTAAACTCTGTGTTACTTCGTGAAAAAACTCCTTTTACTCTGTGGTTAAAATGACTCCTTAAATCCGATAAAGTAGAAATACACAAACATATTAATTAAAAAATAAAAATTTACCAAAATGAAAAAAATATTATTTTTAGCAAGCATATTTGCGCTGTTTGGCGCACTAACTCTCAAAGCTCAGGTGAAAATCGGCGATCTTACGCCTCCCGTTTCAAGCGCTGCTCTTCAAGTCGTTTCGCTTGATTCAACCAAAGGTGTATTAGTTCCTGAAATGACTGTAGATAAACGTGATGCTATTAAAAATCCGGCTGACGGCTTATTGATTTATAACCTGACCGAAGAGTGTTTTAACTATTGGAATGCTGCGGACGGCGCTTGGCAGAGCCTTTGCGGCGGAATGGCAAAAGCTGTTTATACGGTAGCTTGTTCCGATATTAAAGTTAATGGCACCTATACGCAAGGAACCGCTTTAAATGGAAGCGATTATTTGAGCATACAGGCAAATGTAACCAAACAGGGAAGTTATTCCATCACAGCAACTACTAAGAACGGCTATGGATTCACTACACAGGGAACTTTCCTGAACATAGGGATGCAGACGGTGCTTGTTCCGGGACAGGGACAACCCACCAATATCAGTCCGGCGCCGGGCGATAAGGTAACTGTTACGCTTTCGGGCGCCGACAGCGGCTGTTCCAATGTTTCAATCCCTGTTTTGCCACCTACGGCAACCTATTCTATCAATTGCGGATTGGCGAAATTTAACGGAGCTTATGTGAAAAACAAAGCGCTTACTTCCACTAATACGGTTACTTTAAGCGTGAATGTTACCTCATCTGACCCGGGACACAATTCGTGGGCTGTATATTCAAATGCAGTAAACGGCATTTCATTCTCAGGCAGCGGTCAGTTCTCAACCACAGGTTCGCAAACCATTACGCTGCAAGGGACAGGCGCTCCGACCACCACCGACCCGATTACTTTGACATTCACTACCAATAGCCAGGATGGCGCAGCAACCTGTACGGCTACCGTGAGCATTGCCATTCCTCCAATGACGGTATTAGCTTTAGGATACGGTTCTGATGGGAATATATATAATTATAGCGTATTTGGCAATACAACTGCCGATAATTATAACATGGCAATGACTAAAACAAACTTCGGAACAATGGATAACAGTACGGTGAAATTCGGCGATGGAACCAGTACGTGGAAAATCTTGAATCCTACGAATACCATGCCAACTGCAACGCAAACTCAAGGATATCTCAGCGGCGCTTCAAATCCGGGCGGTTTTCCCCCTGATATCGTTGTCATAGGTTATCCTTGGACCCAAGCGGATGCTGCTACAGTTCAGGCTTTTTTGAATTATTTGCAAAAAGGTGGCGTAGTGCTTCAATTCTGCGAAGATCCTGCTTTTAACGCCGCAATGATGAATGCGGTATTCGGAGGCGGAAGCAGTATAACCGTTCCGGATGACGGTTGGGGCGGAGGTGCAAGATATCAGTTCCCGATGTTGCAGAACGATCCTATTATTAATGGACCTTTCGGCAATCTGGGAGGCGCATTTTGGGGTGAAGACTATTCAACTACCGCTACTGTTCATGCTGCAACGTCCAATATTGCAGCGCAGGTCATAACCTACACAACAGAAAATAGCGGAACAGCCGGCGCCGGTGATATTACGGCATTCAGACACAACTCATTGAGCTGGGTTTGGGTAGGCGATGGGGGATTTAACTCTTGCGCAGATCATGCAGGTACAGTTTTATGCCCATTTTATGCCATAAGTCCCAATTATGTTCCTATGGCAAAACCGGTACAATATGGTATTGCCGGCGATCCTGCCGGAGCAGGACCTGTCAGCAATTCCATATTTACGGCAAATGCTTTGGCTTGGGCGCTTAATCAAGCAATGGCTAATGGTATCAATGCGGCTCAGCGTTGATGAATCAAATTTAGTTTCTAATAATCTAAAGGAAAAGGCTGCTCCGGAAAGGGCAGCCTTTTTTGTGGCATAACGGTAAAACTCCAAATAATTATTTTGCCAAATAATATAAATATCTCACTATAATTGATAGAAATTTTTATTGTAATATTGTTAAATAATAAAAAATATCTTGTCATATTTGCGTATATTAATATATAGGATTACTTTTGTAGGCAATTTCATTTATTAATAGTAAATAAAATCTCATTAATGAGATACATCAAACTCTTTATATCGAGTGTTTTTACCTTGACGGTTTGTTTCTTTCTCAATGCGGAAGAAGCGGACAATGGCTTGATTTACTATGGTAACGCCGAAGTTGTCGGTAAAGAATATATACATGCAGAAGCCGCTCCGAAAAAGAAAGAAAGCGTCCCACAAGAGCAAAATGCGCAAGCGGAAATATATTCATCCGATTCTTCCTGTATTTATATAGCCGACAATGCAGAGGTTTATGGTAAAGAGCTTCTGTTTGCTCAACAAAATACTTCCTCTAAAGATGTAAAAAAAGCTACCGGAATAAAGAAAGAAACGCCTGCCCCTGCGTCAGTTAAAAATGAAATTGCCAAAGAGGAACCAATATCTGTCGTATTTCCTACTTTTCCGTTCGACCCTTCATCTTCCGCTTTCTC
>Ga0209629_10001286_pt1 | contig 15626 bp, 11 predicted proteins | sample TergutCu122P5_FD_187286 | JGI IMG/M metagenome (GOLD analysis project Ga0209629, IMG submission 187286) | Cubitermes ugandensis P5 segment gut microbial communities from Kakamega Forest, Kenya - Cu122 P5 (SPAdes) (version 2) | ecosystem: Host-associated > Arthropoda: Insects > Digestive system...
TGCTTGGAAAGCTTTTTCACCATACGGAACTGCACGGCTGTCGCACCAGATAATCGCCGGACGAAGCGCTTTTTTGTTTTTATCGACTAAAACCAAACCGTGCATTTGATACGAAATACCAATTGCTTTGATTTCATCGCCTTTGATTCCGGCTTGAGACATAACCGATTGGTGAGCCCATTTCAAATTCGCCCACCACATTTCGGGTTCCTGTTCCGCCCACCCCGGTTTGTTGGCGGTAATCTGCATTTCAACTTTCGGAAAATAATCCTGCGCGACGATTTTTCCCGATTCAGCTTCTACTAAACATGCTTTAACAGAAGAGCTTCCTACATCAAATCCTAATATATACATAATTTTTCTTTTTTGTGGTTAAATCTTGAAGGTCAAAGGTTAAAGGTTAAAGGTTAAAAAAATTCACCTTTCACCTTTTACCTTTTACCTTTCACCTTTAACCTTGTACCTATTTATTCATATTCCTATTCTTTGTTTATTATATGCACTTTTATCAAACTTATAATACCTTGCCGCTCTGTGTTTAACGTTTTCTTGATATTCGTCTAACGGAGACACGAAAGGCATTTGGTTTATCTTTTTATGAAAATTACGGACATCGAATTTTCGATTGTAAATGGCTTCATACAAAAGCCGTAATTCTGGCGCCGTGAATTTTACGGGTAATAATTCAAACAAAATCACAGGGTCATTTTCTACCCAATTCCGGATTTCTTTCAGCGATTCTTCCACAATCCGGTTGTGGTCGAAAGGCATACGGGGCAGTTGCTTTACCGGAATCCACTCTACCGCATTGTATTTGGAAGCCACATTCAGTTTACGGGTAATTTTACATAGTGAAAGATAAGCAATGGTAATCAGCCGGTTAATCGAATCATGATAAGCATATTCCAGCCATTGAGCATCTTCTTTATCGGCAATGCGTTCGGGTGACGTAAACGCTTTGAACTGCTTTAAAGTCATTTTACGAATTCCCGTTAATTCATTTAACACACGGATAGCCGCTTCATCGGCGTCCTCCGGCTGATAAATCAAACTTCCGGGTAGTTTCAGTCCTTTCGTATCTGCATTCGGAGAGTTACGTCGAACCAATAAAACATACAATTGATTTTTGCCGAATCCGAAGACTACGCAATCAACCGAGACATACGTTTGCATATACAGTGAATCCATATTCCGTTTTCCACGATGTTTTATACGCCGACAAATATAACGTTTATTTATTTAAATAAAAAATTTATTTTAAACTATTTTTTTAATAAGCTGAATAAAAGATTATTAAATATCATAAAAAATACAATATATTTCTTAGGCTTATCGTATAATATACATTAAGGTAGAAAAAACACAGTCAGATTTCCAGTGCCGCATAATAATTATAATCTCTTACGATTGTTTCCAAAAATTTACGGTTATCCAAACTCGATTCGACATTCAAAATCGATTTAACTTTATTTGCAAGTTCGGTTATGGAATCGCTCATCGCATCTTTATTCTTCGGTTCAATAAGTAAATTGGTTATAAGAGCTATTTGACCGCCGGACAAGCGATCGACATGAATAAAGGTTGGATTGTAATTGTCGGGAAATTCATAATAGCTTTCATCCAAATCAAGCGCTAAAGAGGGATCGGTTTTCACTACGACGGTTCCCGCCGCTATATCTCCCAAACGTTGATGATTTCGGGACAGCAGAATGAAAAGCGCTCCGATACTTCCCCATAGAATAAACACATCAATCGGCGAAAACAACCAACGCATGAAATAAGCACCGATTCCCGGAGTAGAACCGTCAATATTGGTTACTTTGATTTTGACAATAACTTTTCCGGGTGTTTTCCCTCCCATCACGGATTCAAAAATAAAATGATAACCCAATACTGGCAGCCACAGTAAAATCGCTATAAAAATAAAATCGGAATTAAGCGGTTTCTTTACTATAACTGAGAATAAATTATAGATTGAAAAAAGATAGACAATAATAAAGAAATAATCCAGCAAGCGAGCGCCGGCACGCTGTAATATCGTTGCCGTTTGGTATTCGATTGTTACATTTTGTCCGGTTAATATATCAATGGATTCCATTTTTCTATCTGATGGTGCAAAATGTAATATTACCTCTTTAATTTATCAGCCGTTCATCGAAGCTAAAAATTCTTCGTTGCTGTATGTCTTTTCCAAGCGATCTTTTACAAATTCCATTGCTTCCAGACTGTTCATGTCAGCCAAATATTTGCGAAGAATCCACATGTGATTAATGGCATCACGGTCTTGCAGTAATTCGTCGCGACGAGTGCTGGAAGCGACAATATCGACTGCCGGATAAATTCGCTTGTTAGAAAGCTTGCGGTCCAACTGCAATTCCATGTTGCCGGTTCCCTTGAATTCTTCAAAAATGACATCGTCCATTTTTGAGCCGGTTTCTGTCAGAGCGGTAGCAATGATAGTCAATGAACCTCCGTGTTCGATATTCCGGGCTGCGCCAAAGAATCGTTTAGGCTTTTGTAAAGCATTTGCATCCACACCTCCCGACAACACTTTTCCCGAAGCGGGTTGCACCGTATTATAAGCGCGCGCTAACCGGGTAATCGAATCCAACAGGATTACTACGTCGTGACCGCATTCGACCATTCGTTTGGCTTTACTCAAAACGATTTCGGCGATTTTCACATGACGGTCGGCGGGCTCGTCGAAAGTGGATGCGATGACTTCAGCGTCCACGCTTCGCTGCATATCGGTTACTTCTTCCGGTCGTTCATCAATCAGTAAAACAATCATATATACTTCCGGATGATTCCAAGCGATGGAATTGGCAATGTCTTTCAACAGCATGGTTTTTCCCGTTTTCGGTTGAGCCACAATCAGTCCGCGCTGACCTTTTCCGATAGGCGAGAACAAATCCACAACGCGCGGAGAAATTCTGTCAACGACTTTCGGGCTCATGCTTGCCGTCAAGCGAAAGCGTTCGTCGGGAAACAGCGGAGTTAAATGGTCGAAAGGAACCCTGTCGCGCACTTCTTCCGGACCAAGACCGTTGATTAAATCAACCTTAACCAAGGGGAAGAATTTTTCGCCTTCCTTCGGAGGGCGGATAGGACCATCCACCACGTCGCCTGTTCTCAATCCGAACAGTTTGATTTGAGATTGAGATACATAAATATCATCTGCCGAAGGCAAATAATTGTAATCCGAAGAACGCAGAAATCCGTAGCCTTCTTGAATGATTTCCAAGACGCCTGTCCCTATTAATATTCCGTCAAATTCATACGCCTTGTCTTTGACATTATTCGTATTGCCGTTATTAGAATTTTTATTTATCGTCAATCCGTTTTTTTGTGCGGATTGTTGCATCTGTTGATTTTGTTGGTTCGGATTGTTCGAATGAGATTGTTTGGGCAGCGGTGTTTTAGATGTAAATAAAATATCGTCCATTACGGTTTTAACTTCCGGATTATGCCGGAAAACCAATTTGCCTTGATTGATATTTTCTTCTTTCGGAAGCTCTTTTTTAACTTGCAACTCCGTTACAGGCGGATCGAGTACGACCGTTTCTTTCTCCGGTTCCGAGAAAACAGGCAGTATCGAATCAACTTCCGAATTTATCGAAACGGGAACCGGCGGTTCGAGAGCGGATACAACCGGCGCAGAGGAAGGAATTTCAATTCGCACTCTTTTTTTCTTCCGGTCGATCGGGTGTTGAGGCAGCTTGACGGAAACATCCGGAGTTTTAATCGATTCCGGTTGTTGTTCTTGTTGCTTCGGCGTTTCTTCGATTACAACGGATTCTTTCTTTGCGTCGGCTGCCGAATTGTCTTTCCTTTTTGTGAGTTTATGTTTGTGAGGATTTATGCCCGGAGCATTTTTTTCTTTTTTTACTTCTTCTGCTGGAAGGGCAACGATTTCCTGCTTAACCTCTTTTTTCGGTTGCATTTTATCAAGTCTCGGTCGCCGTCCGCGTCGGTTTATCGGATTATTCTCGTTATTTTTAACTACTGAAGCTTGTATTGCCGCAGCGCCGATTATAGCTTGTTGGTCAAGAATTTGATAAATCAACGTGTCTTTATCGGACTTTTCGACTTTTTTTAAGTCTAACTCTTTAGCCAAAGCAATCAAACTGCTTTGATCCATTTCTTTTAATTGCAAAATAGTGTATTTCTGCATAAATATAAAATATGTTATATAAATGAATAGAAAAAAACCGCTTTGATTTTAAATACATTACTTATTGATTCGGGAGTAATAAATACAATGTATTAAGTATTTTTTGATTATTTCGGATTATTCTCTACAAACAGGTTATTTTACTGCAAAATTAAATAAAAACTTTTGTATTGCAAATAAATTTCATAAAACTTTTAAAATATAGCTATTTTTTGTGGTTTTATCGGCTTTAAATCGTTCGTCGATGCGATAATTTACAATCCAGACAATCTCGTTTCCGGAAGTAAGAATCCAAGTTTTTTCTTTTTCAATTTTGCTGAATTTGCGATTTGTAAAAAAATCGCTCAGCTTTTGAAAGGTTTTCATTCCCGACGGAATGAATTTATCGCCGATTTTCCATTTTCTAAGCAATAAAGGAAATTGGAGCTTATCATAATCCAAACAAGCTGTATGAGCGTTTTTTTCAATGTCGTCGGTTGTTTTATTCTTCAAAAGGTTTATTTCCATCCGAAAGGGAATTTCCTTTGAAGTATCATTTGCTTGAATAAGATATTCCTTTTCTTCTTCTCGGGTAACGTTCGAAAGGATAAATTCGTCACGGTCTTTTAATACGTAATATTCCGGTGCATAAAACGTTTTCCCCGATAAGCCGTCCATTGCGGAATAAATATCCCGAACGACTTCTTTTCCGAAGCCGTAATTTTTCAGCAGTTCAAACAACAGCGATTCGGGCGAAGGAAATGTTTTCAGCAACGGAATGGAAATACTTCCTTTCTCCTTATTATATATACGACGACCGGCATTTTCAATTTCCGTTTCATAGACTTTATACGCTTCGTTCAGATTATCCGTTGTTTGGAGAATCGCTTCCCGAACCGACGGATTAATCGTTTCCAACAGCGGTATTACTTGCAAACGAATTTTATTGCGAATCCATTTGTTTTGTTCGTTGCTTGAATCGGTAACAAAAGGAAGTTTTTTTTCTTGAACATATTGCAGGATTTCTTTTTTGGAAACGCAAAGCAGCGGGCGCACGAGCGTTCCCGTTTTTGGTTGAATACCGGTCAGCCCTTTGATTCCCGTTCCGCGAATCAAATTGAGGAGCAGGGTTTCAATGCTGTCGTCGCGATGATGGGCAACGGCAATCGCATCTGCGCGATGTTTTTCCCGTAATTCGGCAAACCATTGATAACGCAAATCGCGGGCAGCCATTTCGATAGAGATTCCCCGCTCTTTAGCAATATTTTCGGTATCAAAATCCTGTTTAAAGAAAGGCAGTACTAATGAATCAGTAAAGTCGGTGGCAAATTGCTCATCACGGTCGGATTCTTCACCCCTCAAATGAAAATTACAATGAGCCGCAATACAAGTATAGTCAAGCCTATGCAAAATATGTAAAAGCGCTGCCGAATCTGCACCGCCGCTGAAGCCGACAATGATTCTATCACCGTCGTTCAGCAGCTTATTCTTTTCTATATAGTTTATTATTTTTCGTACCATATAATTTTCATAGCAACAAAGTTAAGAAAAAAGTTTTTATATTTGTAACAAAATATCGGTGTTTTCATGTCATTGCTTCGAAATATTTTATCTTTTTCTGCCGGTAAAATACCGTCGGGAAGGCTTTTCAATGTTGTTAAGCCTGTAATTATTCATCCTTTTTATCATACGGTCAGCGACGAATACCTGCCGCATATTCATCCGTTATATACGCCTAAAAACCGGTCGGAATTTACGAAAGATATTGATTTTCTGTCCCGACATTTCGAACCGGTAAGTACAGATACGGTATATTCGTATGTCAACCGGAATAAATCTCCTTTAAAGAATGTTTTCCATCTTTCCTTTGACGACGGACTGAGAGGGGTTTACGAGATTATTCTTCCTTTGTTATATCAAAAAGGCATCCCTGCTGCCGTTTTTATAAATACGGGATTTGTAGATAACAAAGATTTGTTTTACCGTCATAAAGTCGCTTTACTGATTGATAAAATGATGAAAAAAGATCCTTCGTCGGCGGTAAAGTCCGAAATAAAAAAATTATTAGCCGTTCTCTATTGGCAACGGGACCGGATAGACGAAACAGCGGTATTACTCGAAGTGGATTTCCGGGAGTATTTGAAAAAGTATCGTCCGTATCTGACGACGGATGAGTTAAAAGATTTGAAGAAAAGAGGATTTACAATCGGCTCGCACAGTATTGATCATCCGCGATATTCCTTAATTGATTTGAATGAACAAATCCGGCAAACCGTAGAATCCTGTAACTGGATTAGGGAAACTTTTCAAGAACCCAATGCTTATTTTTCTTTTCCGTTTACGGAAGAGGGAATTTCCGAATCATTTTTCGAGGCTGTCGGTTCACAGACGGATTTAACTTTCGGTATTTCGGGAATGAAAACAGGCAATCATGGGAAACATTTCGGACGTATCGACATGGAAAAAAGAAAAAAAGCGCAAGAAATCATTCATCCTACGCTTTTGAAATATAAGTTTTTGTGAATATGCAAATAATATCCTATACAAAATTGGAATTACGGGAACTGATAGAATCGGATTTTTTTAAGAAATTGAACAAAATCCCGATCAGCAGGCATCGTGCCGGTTCGCATATCAACAACCCCTATTGCGCCGACGATGATATTTTGTTGTGGGCTGCCTTTGAAAACGAAACGCTTGCTGGTTATTCGAGCGTGTTGCCCGATAGGATTGCGTTTAACGGGCGTGAAGAAAAGATTTATTGGACGAGTTCGACTTGGAGAGAGGAAAACATGCGGAAAACTACGCTTGCAGCAGAACTGTTGTTTAAGATATTTGAACGGTATAAAAACCGAGTTTTTGTAACGGATTTACTTCCTCAATTCGAAAAAGCATATTCAAAATTACGCATTTTTAAGTTTCCGGAAACGGAAATCGGGATTACGTTTTTTCGTAATTCGGCATTCTCACAAGCAATTGAAATACATTTTCCGAAACTGAAGCTCATCATGCCGATTTATTCGCTTCTTGAAAAATGTTTTAATTTTACGTTGTTTTCGGTTAGAAAATTGACGGCGAAAAAAATAAAAATGGATTTCAACATTATCGAGAGCGCTGTTTTTGATACTGAATTTGACGATTTTATAAAACAATATTGCATTGAAAACCGACTCGTTGAACGTGATTCGGTTTATTTTGATTGGATTGTAAAATATCCATGGGTTTTGCAGGGAAAGCCAAATGACGAAAGCAGGCGTTATTATTTTTCGTCGGTTGCCGACCGGTTTGAGTATCATTCGATGAAGATTTACAACAAGCAAAAACTTGCAGGTTTTATGTTTTTGAAGATTAGAGACAAGCGTATATCGGTCAGCTTTTCGTATTTGAACAACGTTTGCGTAAAGGATGCGGCTGCCGGTATTCTGCATCTTGCAAGCACAAAAGATTCGGATGTAATAACCGTTTTCGATAAAAAACTAATCAGTGAATTGAGAAAACGGAGAACAAAATATATCTTTGCTAAAAAAACGGAGAAAAAATATTATTTTCCGCGTAATTTTAATATAACTTCTTCGTTTTTTCAAGAGGGCGACGGCGATATAGTATTTACTTAATAAGAAAAATGCAGAGCAATAAAGAACGATACAGAATATTATGCGAAGAAAAAAACCTGCCGCTTTTTATGCAGGCGTGGTGGTTTGATGCCGTGTGCCCGCCCGAAGGCAAAGAATGGGGCGTACTTTTGTGTGAAGATTTTAATATCGGTGAGAGTCGAAACGGGGCAATTATAGGCGCAATGCCTTATTGCATCACGAAAAAATTCGGCTTTAAGTTAATCTTGACTCCGAACGGGTCGCAATACAACGGCGTTTGGATTGATTATCCCGAAGGAATGAAACCCTGCAAACGCTATTCTTTTGAAAAGCGAGTGATGGATACTTTGATTGATCAACTTGATGCGTTGAAGATTTCGTATTATTCACAGAATTTTCATCATTCTTTTACCAATTGGCAGCCGTTTTATTGGCGAGGGTTCAAGCAAACTACGCGATATACCTTTCCGATTCCGGATTTGAGTAACTTGGACGCAGTCTTTAACGATTTTTCTTCCGCCAAACAGCGACACATCAAAAAAGAAAATGTTGATTTGAAGGTTGACTTTTCGTTTTCTGCCGATGAGTTTTATGAATTTCATAAGCGATGTTTGCAGCAAAAAAACGCAAAAATAGGATATTCGCGAGAATTTTTTTTATCAATGTATAATGAATCGGTCAAGCGGGGACAAGGGCAAATTATTGCATTAAAAGATAATAATAACCGTATTCAATCTTCCGTTTTCGTTGTTTGGGACAAAAATACGGCGTATGCCTGTATTTATGCTTATAATACGCAGTTTAAATTAGACGGCGCTTCCACAAAAATGTTTTGGGAAGCAATAAAATTTGTCTCGGATAAAACACGAATGTTTGATTTTGAAGGAAGTATGATGGAGAGTGTGGCACAATCCTACCAACAATTCGCTACGGAGCAAGCGCCGTATTTCAATATCACAAAATCCTATTCAAAATTATATTCATTATTACGATTATTATCAAAAAACGGCAGAAAAATATTTTTTAACATTTAAAACGCAATTTTCACCCTTTTGGGTGATTGACAAACAAATTTATTATCTTACCTTTGAGCCAGAGATTTATCTTAATTTTGGTTAATAATCAGTTCAACAATTTTAAAATTCAGATGTATGAAAAACAAAATACAATTTCCGGAAAACTATGTATCTCCGGTTATTGAAATACTTGAAGTAAAGCTGAAAGGGTTTCAAGATCCCGAGGGAAATGAAGATACTACTCCGCTGTTTTAAGAGGGTGTGTCAAATTTGGTGCATTGCAGACTAAATTAAATTATTATACTCATGAAAAAAGGAATTTATTTTTTAAGAAAGCGTATTTTTGCCGCTATCCTGTTTATCATTCTTCTTGGCGTAACACCATACGCATGGGGACAGGATTTTACGGGCATGGAAAATCATTTGGTTGCAAGACGTTTAGAAGTTAATTCCATCGCGATTGAGAATGGAACTTTCATGCGTCCGGCATCATTTGAGTCATGGAGAAGCATTTATTGGGTTATGCCGAATTCCGGCGCAACAACAATAAACGTAAGCGTAACGGTTGCAGCCGGATTGAACATTACTTTCAAGCAGGATGGAACAACGATAACGGCTGCTTCGAGTAACAATACATTCAGCGCATCATTCGGAACGAATAACGGAAAGGCAATGACGGAAATCGAAGTCATCGTTTCCGACGGTGCGACCGAAAGAAGCTATTATCTGGATGTTTGCGGAAAAGACCCTCTTTCTCACGACGTTGTCGCGGAATATTACGGACTGCTGCCTTTCCCGGCAACAAGAGACAAAACACGAGTGTTGATTGATCAAATAATGAACGCTCACGGAATGTCTTCGGAGCAAATCAATTTTGTGGCTGATTATTTGGTCGGCTCGCAAAAAAACTCACGTGAGCTTATCGATCCCGTCAAGGCTATCAACCCCGATTGGCATTCGTTGCATTACCACTTGGCAATCTGGAACGGCGATGCCGGAATCATTATCAATAACGAATGGACTGACTCGGAATGGCAGTATGTGAAGAACGAACTTTTTAATAAAGACCCCTATGTATTTTTGTATGCGGTGGATAAAACTACCGGTCAGACAACTTGGGTTGATGATCATGCGGATATAAACGTTCATGCTTATCTTATGAATATCACCAATGAGACCTACTATCAACACTTGCTTAATAATCTTGTCTATCAATGCCAAAGCACCGGCTATGATGCAATTTTTTTTGACAGCTATTCCATGGCTTGTGTTTATTCTTTTACCTACGGCAAATATATAGGCTTCGGCGGCGGCAGCAATGGTGTACTGTATGATTTTATGCAATATCAAAATCCGCAACTCGGATATTTGACATGGGTTCAAGCATCGGAAGAATATATTTCCCGAATGAATAAAGACTTGAACAAGCGCGGCATCTGGCTGCTGCCGAACCTGGGCGACATGACGACTACTTGGGATCCCATAGATTACGCTTATTCAAACGGCGGTATGCTGGAAGCGACTCCCATTCATCCGGACAACAGCGGAAACATAGGCGATACGTATTATCTCTATAATTGGATACAATCGATGTCGCGTACCATGTTCTTGACGCAAAAGGACAGGGTTATTTTCCTCCAGCCTTATTTGAACGATGTAAATAACTTGGATTACAGAATGTTCGTAATCGGCGAATATCTGATGGTCAAGGGTAATTATACTTACATCAATATGTCAACTGACGGACAAATGCAGGCTTCCTGGTATCCGGAATACGAAATCGATCTCGGAGCTCCCGTGCAGACGAGTGTTATCCCCGACAATATTTTCACTGCCGGAAAAGAAAGCATTGATAAAGCGCTGCTCAACTATAAAGCGGGAAATTTGTTTATCAGAAAATTTGAGAAAGGCATGGTCATTCTGAATCCGAATAATACTTCACAACCATATACGGTTCCGACAGACAAATCTTATCAAACGGCTGTTGCAAGCGGCGGGGGAACAGTGCCGGAAGCCGGAATCGGCGGTTTACCATACAGCTTAAACTGGACTGACGTACCAACCGGAGCGACAAAAACCATTCCGCCAACCGGCGCTTTGATTTTGCGCTTTGCCGAAAGCTCTTCTCCCCCGATTTTTACATGGACGCCTACGCCTTCTTCCTCCGATTGGAATAAAGCTGACAACTGGACGCCGACCGGAGTTCCCGACGCAAGCTCGGTCGTAATCATTCCGGGTACGGACAAAGTAAGCTCTTTTCCGGATTTAACTGCGGATTTAACTCCTTCCGCTGTCGCGGATGAAATTCATTTTGCTCCGGGAGCGGAACTGGGTCATCAGAACTTGCTGAAATACAACAAGGCTTTGGTTCAACTCGATTTCAGCGATCAGGGTTCTCGCAACCGCTGGCACATGCTTTCGAATCCGATGCAGCAATTGTTTGCCGGCGACTTTTCATTCGGCGGATTTCCCGCAATGGATATTATGGAGTTTCTTCCAAATCAAAGCGGTAAGGGGACTTGGCAACGACCCCCGGAAGGACTTAATAAAGAATTCGGTCCGGGCGATGAATTTGAAATATGGTTATCGAGTGCGGAAAATCCCGCTAAAGGTTTGAAAGTTTCAAACGGTATTATTACGCTGCCGTATTTCGAAGACCCTGCACAAAATGCTGTCCATTGGACACAAATATACGGTTCTCCGGAAGCAGGGTACTCTTATTTTTATGGACAAAAAGATCCGGCAACGACGCCTGTTCCGGTCGGAGTTGAACGCAATCCGGATGCGGCATATAAATTAGCCGGCGCTATGGTCCAAAAAAACTTAATCTTCGGAACGGGAACAGAGGGTTCGTACTTTTATGCCGCTACCGGCAATCCGTTTATGAGCAGTATCGATTTTGAGAAACTGCTTACTGACAATAGCTCATCTTTCAGCGATAACTATTGGATATGGGTAGGCGCCGGAACAGAAAGCGGAGGCAGCTATGCAACTTACAATCAAGTTACAGGCACGATAGGTCCTTTGGTTGCCTCTTTAACCCGATATATTCTGCCTATGCAATCTTTCATTGTGGAAGTGCAAGATAAAGTTGTACCGGCAAGCGCAAACACATTCACTTATAATATTGAAAATATCGATGCTGCCGGAAAAAGCGCTTCGGGATTAAGGTCGGCTGCTCAATCGAAAGACTTGCTCGATATTATTGCTTCCACGCCGCAAGCGGCTGTTCGCGCAGCTATCGCTTCCCGCGAAGACGGCAGTCCGGTATTTTACCGCAAGGATGCGCATAAACTCTTTGCAGGCATCAACGCTATGCCGGATATTTATTTGTTGAAGTCCGATTCAAGCAATAATCCGGTTGCGGTAGGCGCAGACGTTGTGAATGCAATAACAAAAGACATGATGATTCCGTTGGGGATTTCCACGACTTACGAAGGCGCCGTTCATTTATCGTTTTCAGGCATGGATACCTACGATGCCCGTATTTTCTTAATCGATAATACAGCGTCGAATGAAAAGGAAATCGAACTGACAGGTAAATCGAATTACGATTATACGTTCAACTACGTACCCGAAACGGTAAACGGAGCGGCGGTAAGTAACGAAAATCGTTTTTCCATACGGTTATCCCCGATAAATGCAACAAGTATTAAATCCGTTGCGGCAAACAATATTTTGGTTTACAGCCGCAGCGCCGGAACGATACAGACGGTTTCGGACGAGTTGATACGGCAGGTAACGGTTTACAATATACAAGGCAGGATAATTTACGACAATACGTCCGTAAATAACTATGAATGTGCCGTTTCCAATCTTGCTTCAAGTATGTATATTGTAAGAATCGTAACCGGAAATGCAGTAAAAACGACTAAAATAATCGTCAGATAAAAGGATTTATTGTTATTAAAATAATAGAAAAATGGAAAATACTGAAGAAAACGAAAACAAAATGCAAGTTCCGGAAAACTACGTATCTCCAGTTATCGAAATTCTTGTAGTAAAGCTGAAAGGGTTTCAAGAACCCGGCAAAAATAACGATACTACTCCGCCGTTTTAATCGTAATTAGCTATGTCACTTTATAGAATTGCGGGATATCTTATAGAAGTGAAAGATAATGATTCGCTTTCAAAATTGAAAAGCCCGGATGTTATTCCGGGTTTTTCATCTTTTTTTACGAATAGGGAGAAAACGGATGAAAAACCGTTGTTACGCTTTGATACCGGTGTCGCATTAGGCAATCGAACCGTGAAACCGCAATATCAATTTGAATTTACCGGAATTACTCACGCTTTTTCCAAAGACGGGAATGTATATCTTTTCCGTATGGAATTGCCGGATAATATTCATCCACGGTTAGTGGAAATACATCGGGAAGATGATATTTTTCATGCTTACGGTAATCTGAATAATTCTGATTCGGATTATGTATTCCGTTTTGCCGTTTTGGTTGCTTTCGGCGTTGCCGCATTGTCTCGCCAAACCGTTCCCGTTCATGCTTCCGCCGTAATGTATAAAGATAAGTCGGTGCTTTTTCTCGGAGAATCGGGAACGGGGAAGAGTACGCACGCTCGTTTGTGGCTGAAACATATTACGGATACAGAACTGCTGAACGACGACTGTCCTTTTGTCTGTGTTGAAGCCGATGGCAACATTCAAGTTTGCGGTTCACCATGGAGCGGCAAAACGCCTTGTTATAAGAATAAGCATACGCCGGTTGCCGCTTTTGTGCGGTTATCGCAAGCGCCATATAATTGCATTCGCCGCTTGACCGGAATCAATGCTATCGGAGCGATGTTGCCGTCCTGTCCGCTTACCTTTACAAGCGACAAGCAATTGTCGGAATCGATTTACTCAATTTTATCGCAGGTTTTGCAGCATACGCCTGTATATTATTTGGAATGTTTGCCCGATGTAGCGGCTGCAAAAATGGTATTTGACACGCTGAAGCGGGATAATATTTTTAACATCTAAAACGTAATTGTCACCCTATCTTCTCCCTCTGTATCCGCCGCCATGATCGGGACGATGAGGACGATCACCCCTTTCGGGTCTTTCTCCTCTATCCGGTCTTTCCGAATGATGATGATACGGGCGTTCTTCACCTTCCGGTCTTTCCGGACGAGGCAATAAGGCTTTCCGGGACAGTTTGAACTTACCGGTTTTCGGGTCGATATCCAAGAGTTTCACTTCTACCGTATCGCCTTCTTTCAAGCCGGCTTCTTCAACTGTTTCCAGACGTTTCCAATCAATTTCGGAAATATGCAGCAATCCATCTTTGCCCGGCATAAATTCTACAAAAGCGCCGTAAGGCATAATGGATTGAATTTTCCCCTGATATACTTCTCCGACTTCGGGTACGGAAGCAATTGCTTTAATTTTTGCAATGGCGGCGTCAATCGAGGCTTTGTTGGCTGCTGCAACTTCCACCCGACCTATGCCCTCGATTTCTTCAATCGTAATCGTCGTTCCGGTTTCTTCCTGCATAGCTTGAATAATCTTACCGCCCGGTCCAATGACTGCGCCTATAAATTCTTTGGCAATGATAACTACTTCAATTCTCGGAGCGTGGGGTTTCAAATCCGGACGCGGCTCGGAAATCGTTTCCATTAATTTATTCAGGATGTGCGCACGTCCTTCTTTGGCTTGCGCCAAAGCATTTTCCAGAATCTCGTAGGATAATCCATCGACTTTAATATCCATTTGAGTAGCGGTGATTCCGACAGATGTTCCTGTTACTTTGAAATCCATATCTCCCAAGTGGTCTTCATCGCCCAGAATATCGGAAAGAACGGCATAATTGGTTCCTTTGTTTTCGGAAATCAATCCCATAGCAATTCCTGAAACCGGTCTTTTAATAGGCACGCCGGCATCCATCAGCGCAAGCGTTCCGGAACAGACAGTTGCCATAGAAGAAGAACCGTTGGATTCCAATATATCGGATACAATACGGATACAATACGGATAATCTTTCGGGAGCATGGGTTTTAACGCCCTGTGCGCCAAGTTTCCGTGACCGACTTCGCGGCGACCGACTCCGCGTTGCGGACGCGCTTCACCGGTTGCAAACGGCGGAAAGTTGTAATGCAAAAGAAAACGTTCTTTCTCATTATTAAGTACATCATCAATAATTTTTTCATCTAATTTAGTGCCCAGCGTAACGGTTGCTAGCGCTTGCGTTTCTCCCCGCGTGAAAACAGCCGCTCCGTGAGGTCCGGGAACATAATCTACTTCCGACCAAATCGGACGGATTTCAGTCGTTTTGCGACCGTCCAACCGGACGCCTTCGTCGAGAATGCAACGGCGCATCGCTTCTTTTTCCACTTCATGATAATATTTATCAATCAACGCAGCTTTTTCGTCAGTCAATTCTTCTTCGGTAAATTGGGCTTTGTATTCGTCCACAATGGCTTTGAAAGCATCGCTGCGTTCCTGTTTTCCCTGTCCCGATTTAGCGATTGCATATACCTTATCATATAATTTTGCTTTGACGTCTTCGCGCAAGGCTTCGTCATTGACTTCGTGAGAATATTCAGCTTTTTCGGTTGTGCCTAATTCTTCCATAAATTCGATTTGGGCTTGGCACATTTTTTTTATTGTTTCATGAGCAAATTTGATAGCATCGAGCATTTCGGCTTCGGATACTTCTTTCATTTCTCCTTCGACCATCATAATATTGTCGATGGTAGCGCCGACCATGATGTCCATATCGGCTTTTTCCAGTTCGGAAAATGTGGGGTTAATTTTGAATTGTCCGTCAATCCGGGCAACGCGCACTTCTGCCAGCGGTCCGTTGAAAGGAATCTTGGAAGCGGCTAATGCAGCCGAAGCAGCCAATCCGGCTAAAGCATCGGGAATATCTT
>Ga0209629_10001287_pt1 | contig 15625 bp, 10 predicted proteins | sample TergutCu122P5_FD_187286 | JGI IMG/M metagenome (GOLD analysis project Ga0209629, IMG submission 187286) | Cubitermes ugandensis P5 segment gut microbial communities from Kakamega Forest, Kenya - Cu122 P5 (SPAdes) (version 2) | ecosystem: Host-associated > Arthropoda: Insects > Digestive system...
CGACTTTACCGGAGAAGTCGCCTAAAATACCTTTTTTAACAGTTCCCATAACATAATGTTTAATAAGTAAATATATATGCAGTTCATAGACTTGGTATAGGGATGGTATAGCTTTGGTATATGCTTGGTATATCTTTGCTATATCCTTTACCTTATCCGGGTACAAAGATACAGTAAATATAAACAGATTGCAAATCATATTCTTTAGCTGTAGGTTGACATGAAAACACAAAACAAATACAACTATAATATAAAAAGAAACTATAGTTCAAAATATTTGTCATTTTCCATTTTTTTATTTCTGAAAACATTTTTCAATTGAAAAATAATTCCTAAATTTGCACCATTATTGATAGTCTACTAATAAGTCTTGTCACGTATGAGTGTTATTATGAATTCAGTTATATGAAAATAAAATATGTGTCAAACACTAAAAAACTAACTCTTATAATTTTCAGTTTGGGAAAAGAGATAAAATAGTAGTTATATGAAATCATCAGGTGTAGTTGCATATATTTATCCGTTGTGCGTCAGCGGGGGACACTGTACAGGTATTTTCGGCGGACTTTGGCTTGGCGCATTTTGACAGTTTCGTGAAAAATTCGGTGGAATTTGGTTTTGCTCACTTTAACAATTTGTAAAATAGAACAGTAATTCAATAATTTATAAAATTAGAAACAAATGAAAAGATTAGGTAATTTTCTTAAGGATTTTTTCCTTGCAAATGGAGTTTTATGGTTTTTATGTGGAATAGCAATTATCGTATTCAAGTTAAACTTTCAAGTTAGAGAAATATTGCTAACCCTTATTTTTCCTCTTGCTTACGCTATTGTGAGGCTGTTTGAATTAACTAAGAGTAAGCCTGAAAAGTCAGAAAAATAGGCAATAATAATTTCGCTTTTTTTGACAATTTAGATGGAAATTCATCGAACTTTGACTCTGTGTACTCTGACAACTTAGTGAAATGTTCGGCAGATTTTAACTTGGAGAACTTTGACAACTCAGTGTTCAATTGATTTTTGGAGGAGTGTAATTAAAAATGAATGTTGATTTAACATAACTTGACAGGTTTGTGGCTATATTTGACTTTTTCCAAACATCTAAAAACGCCGTCGCACAACGAACGGTTTCACGCAAGCGGGTTACATGCGTGGGCGTGTACAGGACAATGAAAATTGACAAATAACGTGTATAATTTTGGAAATAATACTCATTCTAATAAATTAATTTAAAAGTTGCGCCCGACACGAACAAGGGATTTTAAAATGACTAAACTTGCATTTACAAACAGCCAAATGGAGACCAGAGACCATTCAAAAAACGGGGCAAGTCTGAAAAGCCAAATGAGTAAGGAAAATACAAGATTCTTTAGTTTAAGTATATTATTTGTACTGATAATAGTATTTAGTGCTTGCGGAGGTGGTTCTACAAGTTCAGGTTCAAGTTCTGCTTTACCTACTGATAACGTAGATTATCAAATGTTAGGCAACAACACAGAATTGCAAAAAGTGTATGCTGCTATTTTAGAAAAATTAGGAGAAAATGTCAAATCGGTTGATAAAATTGACATTCAGATAACAAGACCTTCTTTGGAAGGAATAATTATCAGGCAAGGCAGACCTGACGAGTTTTCTATTACACTGTCTTATTTGTATCCGAAAGACAAAAATAAGTTATTTCAACAAAGCTATAATAATAAAAATAAATGGAATGATGGAGAAGTGAAAGAGATACAACTTTTGACGGGAAACCCTGAAACGTTCCGTTTGGAAGACGAGATGTTCGACCTGTCGCCGCTTACAGCCGAAAATCTTTCTAAAATAGTAACTGCTGCATTAGAAAAATACAAAGACACCACAAAATATTCCTATCAGTATGCTAAATGGATTAATATTAAAAATGGCATAGTTAAGGTGCAGATATATGGAAAATTAGCAGCAAATGCCATTGAGAAAAGTGAATATTATTATACAGACTTGAGCGGGGTTGTAAAAAAATAATGCCGAACGCCTAACGAGCGGTTTGGCGCAAGCGGGGGTACAGACTCGTCTGACACAGAGCAGGTAACATCATCATTTGCTCTCGTCCGAGCCTTACCGATACCCCCGCCTGCATGAAGCCACCACCACGTTAGTGGCAATGCGTGCGCAACCGAGCAGTAATATGACTTTGAAGAAAATAAGATTGAAAAGTTCGCACAACCTGACAACTCCGAGTAATCGGACAATTTCGTTTTATTTTTCAGAAAATTGGCTTTTTGCCGCGTTCGATACACTCACGCAGACGCCGCCCACCCAACGCCGAAACAATCTAAAAAAGAAACCTAACAAATGAAAAATCGCCGAAAAGCAAGCTCAAACTGAAAAATTGTAAAAATAATTTGTACTTTTGCAAATAGAATTTGAAATAATTCATGGATAAAATAAAATTATCAGACACATTAAACAATTCGCCGAGCGTAGATTTGCTTAAAACAAGAAACAGAGAGTTTATTCTTCTGTTTTTTGTAGAAGTGTTTGCACAAGCAACGGCTGTGTCGTCTGAAAGTATCCACTATAAATTAGAAAGTTATTTGGAGGAAAAAGGGGTTGAAGTTGATGAAGAGAATGAAATAAAATTTAGCGACACATACGAAGATAAAGCAAAAAAATATATTCAAAAATGGGCTGACAAAGGTTTCTTGACAAATTATCAAAATGAGTCGGGCGAAATTTTTTATGAACTCTCTTCCTATTCAAGCAAAACGATTGATTGGCTGACCAATTTGAAAAAAGAAGAATATATCGGCACAGAATCGAAATTCAAAACGCTATTTAACCAACTTAAAGAATTAGTCGAATTTACAAGTGATGATAAAGAAAAACGCCTACAACTTCTCGAAGATAAAAAATTAGAAATCGAACAACAAATCCAGCGCCTCAAAATGGGCGAAGATGTCAAAGTTTTTGAGGAATTTGAAATAGTACCGCGATTTAAAGATTTGAATAAAATTGCCAAAGAATTACTTTCTGACTTTAAAGAAGTTGATGATAATTTCAAGACAATTATCAAGGAAATTTATCAAAAACAAAGCGACACTTCTCTCAACAAAGGTTCGATTTTGCAATACACTTTCGATGCCTTAGACCAACTAAAAGAGAGTTCGCAAGGCAAGAGTTTTTACGCTTTTTGGGAATTTTTGCTTTCCTCAGAGCTACAACAAGAGTGGGAAAATCTGACTCAAGCATTATATCAAACTCTTGAAGAAAAAAATATTGAAATTAGCGATGTTTTCTTGAAAGATATGAAACGTCATTTATTCGATTCGGGACAGAAAGTTTACAAAACAAACGATAAAATGGCGGAAAAATTGAGCCGAATTATTCGCGAAACCGAAATCTCAAAGGCGGAAGTTACTAAAAATCTCATTCAAGAAATCAAAAAATTATTGCTCGAAGTAAGCAAAACGAAAACCAAAGAAAAACCCGATATTTCGCTCGAAATTGAAGAGATAGAAATCAATTTACCCTTTGAACGAAAATTGACTTACGAACAATCGGAAGAAATTGTTTATAAAGATAAACCACAATTAGCAGAATCAAATATCACAGATTTTGAAAGTTTTAATAAACTATTTAATCCGTATATTGTAGATAAAAAACTGTTGAGAAAGCACATTAAAGAAGTATTAAACGAAAAATCGCAAGCAACTGTTTTGGAAATTATTGATAATAAAGGAGGTTTGTCAAAAGGACTTCCTGAACTATTTGGCTATATCGGCTTGATTAAAGAATTTAAGCATACCGTAAATTCAGACAAAACACAATGCGTATTATTTGACAACACAAACAAAAAATCCATTCAAATTCCCGAAATAATTTTGACAAAATGAACGAAGAAAATAACATAAGACCATACTCAAAAGCCATTGTCCGATTATTGAAAGGAACTGTGGAACGAAATAATCCTGTTTGGAACGATATTATTGCATATCAAGATGAAATACAGGATTATATCGGTGTCATCGGATTGGAACTAATCATAAAAAAAGATGAAGGGTTTGCTTTTGTTAAACAAGTTGAACAAGAAGACGGCACTACATTAAATTTGATTTCGAGGCGACAAATTGGCTTTGAAACCTCTATTGTGTTGGTGGTTTTGCGTCAAATTTTGGAAGAATTTGACAGTAATCCGACTGAAACACAATCATTTGAGAAATTTATAACCAACACAGAAATAAAAGAAGAAGTTGAATTATTTTTGCCCGAAAAATACAACAAAGTAAAGTTTATCAAAGATTTAGATGGATACATAAAAAGAGCTGAAGAACTTGGTTTCTTGAAAGAAGTAAAGAAAATGGAAAACGAAACGAGATACCAAATCCATCGAATTATCAAGGAGAAAATTACATTGAACGATTTACAAGAGTTCAAAAATAAATTGCAGGAATATGTATAGTTTATTTGCAACAAATTCAAATACAGCAGGTTTCCGATTGCAATATATGGAAATATTTAATTGGGGTACTTTCGACAAAAAAGTAATCCGAATAAATCCGCAAGGCAATAATTCTCTTTTGACAGGTGCGAATGCTTCGGGGAAAAGCACTTTGGTTGATGCCTTGCTCACTTTACTTGTTCCTCTGCACAAAGACAGATTTTACAATCAATCTTCGGGCGTTGAAAAAAAAGGCGACCGCACCGAAACTACTTATGTGCTTGGAAATTATGGCAATCAGCAACAAGAGGGAGAAAATGATACAACAAAACTGCAATTAAGGGATAAAAAAACATATTCAGTCATTTTGACTTCTTTTTTCAATACCAATCAAAAAATTATTTCGCTATTTCAAATTAGATGGTTTGTGAACAACGAACTAAAAACTGCGTTTGGACTGTCAAGAGAACCTCTGACTATACAGAACGACTTTTCAAATTTTGACCCGAAAGGGGATTGGAAAAAACTGTTGGATAAAAAATACAATTCAAATTCAACAAAAAAACGTATAGAATTTTTTAATGGACCGACAGATTATGCAAAAAGAATTGTTGGATTGTTCGGTATGCGAGATATAAATGCGTTGGGACTTTTCAATCAAATTGTTGGCGTGAAAGTGTTAGACGATTTAGATGGTTTTATTCGCTCCAAAATGCTCGAAGAATACAAAGATAAAGAAGAAAAAAATGCAGAAGACCAATACATTGATTTAATCAAGAATTTTGATGAATTGATGAGTGCAAAAAACAATATTGATAAAACAAAAGAACAGATAAAACTTCTGCAACCGATAGATGAAATTGCAAATAAACTGACTGATATTCAAACGGAATTAGAACAATTACAACAGTCAAGAGAAATGGCAGTTTATTTCTTTGCCAAAAAGAAAGTGGAACTTGCCGAAAAAGAACTTGAAAAATGCAATGCCAATTTAGAAACTTTGAAAGAAGAATTGGCAAAATTGAAAGGAAAGGAGGAAGAATTAAAAGGAGAAGAACGGCAACTCGCTATCGCTATTGAAACAGATGAAGTTGGCAGCAAAATCAAGGATATCGAAAGAGAAATAAGAGGAATTGAAAAGAATCGAGATAGTCGAAAAACAAAGTTAGATGACTACAATAAAATTGCTCAAAAGATAGGTTTTGCTGAAAATCCAAGTGAAGAAACTTTCAAACAAAATCGAGATACCGCAAAAAACAAAAAACACGAATTAGAGAACATAATTGAAGATAAAACAGAAGAATTACGCAAAGCAAAGAACAACAACGAAGATATAGAAAAGCAGATTGAAGAAAACATTGAAACAATTCAATCCTTACAAAAGAACAAAAACAACATTTCGGGTCGAGTTGCCGAAATTAGAAATGAAATTTTAACTGCCGTTGGCGCAACCGCCGAAGAAATTCCATTTATTGGCGAGTTGATGCGAGTAAAAGATAATGAAAAAAAATGGGAGTTGTCTATTGAGAAAATTCTTCACAATTTTGCATTACGATTGATTGTTCCCGAAAAATATTACACAAAAGTCAATGAATTTGTCAATACAAATAATTTAAGAGGTCGCATTGTGTATCAGCATTACAAAGGTTTTACTTCGCTGAAAGGACTTGAACACAGAGAAATTGCACCCAACAGTTTATTAAACAAAATCGAATTTAAACCCAAAAACAATTATACAGATTGGTTGGAAGATGTTATTTTCAATCAATACAATTATGCGTGTGTAAATAATTTACAAGAATTTAATCGCTACGAAGAACGAGCCGTAACCCAAGAGGGTTTGATTAAATCAGTAAAGGACAAGCACGAAAAAGATGACCGTCCACATACTTTACAAAAGGAAAATTATGTGCTTGGTTGGGATAATAAGGAAAAAATCCGGTTAATTCAGGCAGAAGTCAGAAACCTGCAAGAAAAGCAACAGGAGTCTATCAAACAAATTCGGTTAATTGAAAAATCAATAAAGGATACAAATGTTTTGAAAGAGGACTTCTCCGATTTATTTAAACTTTTTACCAAGTATGATGATATTGATTGGCAATCATACGCCAAAACAATTCAAGAAAAAACAGAACAGAAAAACGAATTAGAAAAAACAAACGACAAAGTAAAAAAACTTCAAGAACAGTTAGAACAAGTTCAAAAGGATTTGAGAACTTTGACTGACGTTACAATAAAAAACAAAGACGGCGAAATTTTCCAAATAGAAAAAATAGAATTAGCAAGTATAAACAAAGTTTATACTGAAAATTCCACTTTACTCGAACAACTTGGCGTGGTAAATACATTGCAGTTTGAACAAGAAAATCCTGAACTTCAAAGTGTATCTTATGATAATATTGAAACGAAACAATCTGATTTTCAAACAAAAAATAAAAACGAAATAGACGAGCAAGAAAAACAACAAACAGAAAACAAGTTAAAAGTCGCTCGTTTAATCAATCATTTTAAAAATCCACCACAAGAAATTACGGATAAGTTTAGAGATTGGCGTTCTGATGTAAATAAGTTGCCCGATTCCGAACATTTAGAGTTAATTGCCGAATATCAATCGTTTTACAAAAAACTGACCGATGAAGATTTAATCCGTTTTGAAAAGAAATTCAACGATTATCTTCGTGAAACGATTACCAATAAAGTCAGTGCTTTCAGAATGTTTTTCAAGAATTGGGAAGATTCCATAACCGACAATATCCGCCATTTGAACGATTCTTTGAAAGGTATTGATTTTAATACCAATCCGACAACTTTCATAAAACTCGTTGCACCCAAAAGATTAAGCGACGAGGCTACTGACTTCAAAAATTTGTTAGACAAAGCTATTCCGAATATACGAGAAGTAGATGCCACAATTGAGGGTAGAAAAAATCATTTTACAAATCATATTGAACCGCTTATCGAAAAACTGAAAAACGAACAGTGGCGTAAAAAAGTAATGGAAGTTCGGGCGTGGTTTACTTACAAAGCCGAAGAATTTTACAAAGAAACCAATGCGAAAAAACAAACTTATGAAAGTATGGGGCAACTTTCGGGTGGCGAAAAAGCGCAGCTGACATACACCATTTTAGGCTCGGCAATTGCTTATCAATTTGGGTTGACAAAAGATGGTTTGCAATCCAATTCATTCCGTTTTATCGCTATTGATGAAGCGTTTAAGGCACAAGATAAAGACAAGTCTCGCTATTTAATTGAATTGTGTAATCAATTGCATTTACAGTTTATGGTTGTTACGCCAAGCGAAGATGATACTCATATACATTTTCTGCAAAACGATATTTCGTTTGTGCATTATGTCGAAAAAAATGAAAATACGTCTACTCTCTATAATATGACTATAGAACAATACAAAGAAGCACGAGAAAAATTTGTAGCCGAATGATAACGCCAAACGAAATAAAAATCAAGGCAGAAAAAAAGTATCCTGCATATCTGCAATCCATTGTAGAAGGCATTCCTTTTGCTGAAATTGTTATTTTGGGCGATAAAAAACCAAGCAAAAATTTGGCTGAATATCAAATTGAAATTACTGCTTTGCTTGCTCAATCAAAAGAGAAAAAAGGATATGGCTATACAGTAAAATATCAGACAATCAATAAAAAAGAAATAGGAACCCAAGATATTCCGTCCGAAATATCTTTTCAAAGCGAAAACGATTTTCTTAAATTTCTGCACAAAGAAAAAGAAGTTGCAGAATTTCATAAAGATTACACATTAATTTTGTTCAAATTTCCCGAATTAAAAAAATGGATAATCAAATATCCAAAGAAAGTAATTGAAAATCATTCTCAATGGAATGATTTATTAAAAGTGTGCGATTATTTCAAAGCAAATCCCAAACCAAATCTATACATTCGTGAATTACCGATACAGATTCACACAAAATTCATTGAAAATAATAGAGGAATAATCAAAGAATTATTAGATGTTTTAATTTCTAAACACACAAACAATAACGAGACAAGTTTTGAAAAACGTTTTAATCTTAAGTATGCAGAGCCAACCGTTCGTTTTCGTATTTTGAACAAAAAAATCAGCCAACAATTTTTTTCAGGAATAGACGATTTGAATATTCCGATTAGTCAGTTTAAAAAATTAAAATTGCCTTTAAAAAGAGTTTTTGTTGTTGAAAATAAAATGAATGTGCTGACTTTTCCGATTATTAATGAAAGTATTGTAATTTTTGGTAGCGGATTTGGTGTGGAAAACCTTAAAGACTCGGAATGGCTAAAAAATGTAGAATTATATTATTGGGGCGATTTAGATGCACAAGGTTTTGAAATTCTATCACAATTCAGAGGGTATTTTCCAAGTGTAAAAAGTGTTTTAATGGATAAAGTTACATTTGATAAATATTTTGAAAATGATAACGGAATACCAAGTAAAATTTCAATTTCGTTAAATCTAACAGCCGAAGAACAGCAATTATGCGAAATACTGAAAGAAAATAATTGGCGTTTGGAACAAGAAAAAGTACCTTTGGAGTACACAAATATGATAATTTTAAAAACAATATAAATATGCCCGAACACCAAAATATAGAACAAAACGGATTGCCTGAAAAAACCGATCAGTTTATCATTTTCAAAAACGAAGATGATAAAATTTCTATTGATGTGCGTTTTGAAAGTGAAACAGCGTGGCTTACACAGGCACATTTGGCAGAATTGTTTCAAACTTCCCGTCCAAATATCTCAATGCACATAAAAAATATTTTGGTAAGTGGCGAATTGGAAGAAAATGTGGTTAGTAAGAATTTCTTACATACCACAGAACACGGTGCTATTGAAGGGAAAACGCAAACAAAAGAAGTGAAATACTATAATCTTGATATGATAATTTCTCTTGGTTATAGAATTAATTCCAAAATAGCCACAAAATTTCGTCAATGGGCAACTTTGCGACTGAAAGAATACATCGTTAAGGGCTTTACAATGGACGATGAACGACTTAAAAATCTCGGTGGTGGCAGTTATTGGAGAGAGTTGCTCGACAGAATTAGAGATATTCGTAGCAGTGAAAAACTGATTTATCGGCAAGTGCTTGATTTATACGCATTGAGTACTGACTACGACCCGAAAGCAGAAGAAACGCTTTTGTTTTTCAAAATCGTACAAAACAAACTGCATTATGCGGCACACGGCAATACGGCTCCCGAAGTGATTTATAACCGAGCCGATGCCGAAAAAGAGTTTATGGGACTTACAAATTTCAAAGGCGAGCAAGTAACAAAAAAAGACACCGAAATTGCAAAAAATTATTTGAATGAAAACGAGTTGAAAGTGTTGAACAATATCGTTTCCGGTTATTTTGATTTTGCAGAGGCAAGAGCCATTGAACAACAAACAATGACTATGCAAGACTATATCAGACAATTAGAAGCAATTATGTCGGCAGACGGTCGTAAATTACTTGCCAATGCAGGCACAGTTTCGCACAGTCAAGCAATAGAAAAGGCACGCACGGAATACAAAAAATATGTACAAAAAACTTTATCGCCAATAGAGCAGGAATACTTGGATAATATAAAAATGCTCTATAACAAAGGAAAAAAGAGAAATCAGAATAAAAAAAACGACAGTTAACGAGCGGTTTCACGCAAGCGGTGTATATATTCCCGCAGACAGTTTTGTGGAAAAGAATTGACAAGATTCTTTAATAAAGAAAAAATTTTGTACTTCTATACCTTTATTTTCTTAAATAATGATTACATTTGCAAATATTTTTGTGAATAAAATCCAAAAATTGTTTTTGATATTTCTAATTACTTATTGTTTAACTAAAAATTAATAATTATGTTTGACGAACTTCTTAATTTAGTAAAAGAACACGCTGGATCTGCGGTAATTGATAACCCCGCTGTTCCCAATGAGCAAAATGATGCAGTCTGTGAAACGGCAACCAATTCAATCATCGACAAATTGAAAGGTATGGTTGGAAGCGGTGGCACTGATGCCCTTTCCGGTTTGTTAGGTGGTGGTAATGTAGCTAATCATCCAGAAATGGGTAATATTACGTCTGGTGTAGCTCAGGACTTGATGAAAAAATTCGGTTTCGACAATGCTATTGCGGGAAATATTGTTTCTCAATTAATCCCAACTGTGCTGAGCAAATTAGCCGGTAAAACCAACGACCCGAATGATAACAGTTTTACGATGGGCGGCATTTTGCAATCTTTAGCCGGCGGCAGCGGCGGCAGTGGCGGCGGTATTATGGGTATGCTTAAAGGGCTCTTTGGGTCAAAATAAAAAGTTCTGAACTGTCTTAAAACTGCTTGATAGTTATGAATTATGAGTTATGAGTTATGAGTTATGAGTTAAATAGTTCCTTAATAATTCATAATTCATAATTCATAACTCATAATTCATAACTCATGATTGTTTCACGCCAAAACTTTATTTCTTCAAAAAATAAATTCCATTGATATTTATAAATTGAATAAATATTCTAACATTTTTCCGTACCTTTGTAAATTAATTCGGAGCAATACCGGTATTAATATCCTTGCGAAAAATAGAAAAAAACAATATAAATGACAAACAAATGGAATTATCAATCCCCTACAAAAGAACAAAAACTTAAAAGAGACGAATTCTCGCAACAATTCGGACTAAGTCCTGCCATTTGCCTCTTGTTGGTGCAGAGAGGTATTGCAACAGAGCATGATATAAATCTGTTTTTTAATCCGAATTTGAGAGATTTGTACGATCCTTTCCTGTATCCCGATATGCAAAAAGCGGTTGACCGTTTGAATCTGGCTTTGGGAAATAAAGAAAGAATCATGATTTATGGGGATTATGATGTGGACGGCACGACTGCCGTTGCATTGGTTTATAAATTTTTAGAGCAAAACACATGGTCGTCGCATTTGGATTACTACATTCCAGATCGCTACGACGAAGGTTACGGTATTTCGGACAAAGGTATCGAATATGCACGTGATAGCGGCGTCTCATTAATCATTTGTTTAGATTGCGGAATCAAAGCTATCAATAAAGTTGCCTACGCGAAATCGATAGGAATTGATTTCATCATCTGCGATCATCATAATCCTGACGAAGTGCTGCCCGATGCAGTAGCTATCCTTAATGCAAAACGTACCGATTCTACTTATCCTTACGAACATCTTTCAGGTTGCGGCGTGGGTTTTAAGTTTATGCAGGCGTTCGCCCTCAATAACGGAATCGATTTTTCAAACCTGAAACCGTTGCTTGACTTAGTCGCTGTCAGCGTCGCTTCGGATATTGTCCCGATTACGGGGGAAAATCGTATTCTGACGACTTACGGTTTGAGACAGTTAAATTATAATCCGGGGAAAGGACTCAAAGGAATTATCGACATCTGCGGATTGTCGGGAAAAGAAATTACAATCGGCGATATTGTTTTCAAAATCGGACCTCGAATCAATGCTTCGGGACGGATGATGAATGGGAAAGAGGCTGTGGATCTGCTTTTGGCAAAAGATTTCAAATCAGCTAAAGCGAAAAGCGAGAATATCGACCAATACAATGACGACCGCCGCGAATTAGACAAAAAAATAACCGAAGAAGCCTATTCGATTATTGATGCTAATCATCAAATAGCTAACCGGAAAATCATTGTGGTCTTTAATCGGGAATGGCACAAAGGCGTGATCGGAATCGTGGCTTCACGATTGACTGAGAAATACTACAAGCCGGCAATCGTATTAACCGAGTCGGGCGGCTATATTTCCGGTTCTGCCCGTTCGGTAACCGGCTTTGATATTTACAAAGCCATTGAATCCTGCAAAGATATTTTAGTCAATTTCGGCGGTCATACCTTTGCCGCTGGCGTTACTTTGCTGGAAGAAAATCTGGAATTATTTCAATCGCGTCTCGAAACTTTCGCCGATGCCAATATGGAAGAAGCGCAAATGATTCAGACGCTGGATATTGATATGGTTCTAAAATTCAGTGAAATTGATAATAAACTTATGACTGATTTGAAACGCATGAATCCTTTCGGTCCCGATAACCAAAAGCCGATTTTCTGTTCGCTTAATGTCAGGGATTCAGGAAGCAGTAAATTAGTTGGAAAAGAGTTGGAGCATATCAAATTGGATTTGGTCGATGATTCATGTGGAGACGTTATCTCGGCTATCGCTTTCGGAATGTATGAGTATAACGACTATATCAAAAGCGGTAAGCCTTTTGATATTTGTTATACCCTTGAAGAAAATACGCATATCGGCAAAACAAGTATTCAATTGCTAATTAAAGATATTAGAATTAACTAAGGTTAAAGGTAAAAGGTTCAGGGTTAATAATCGTTTTTAACCTTTTACCCTTAACCTTTTACCTATATGAAATAAAATGTTTCAAGAAGTACTTAAACAATATTGGGGATATGATTCATTTCGTTCGCTTCAGGAGGAAATAATCGCTTCCGTTTACGAAGGCAAAGATACGCTGGGACTTATGCCGACGGGTGGCGGAAAATCACTGACTTTCCAAGTCCCGACGATGTTGATGGACGGCGTCTGCCTCGTAGTAACTCCGCTTATTGCTTTAATGAAAGACCAGGTGGATAATCTGAAAAAACTCGGAATCAAAGCTACTTGCGTACATTCGGGGATGAGTTATACAGAGATTATCATTGCACTTGAGAATTGTATTTACGGTAATTATAAATTCCTGTACGTTTCCCCCGAACGATTGACTACCGAACTTTTTTTAGCCAAACTTCCGTATATCAATGTTTGTTTGCTGGTTATCGACGAATCGCATTGCATTTCGCAGTGGGGTTACGATTTTCGTCCGTCTTATCTGCGCATTGTCGAGATTCGGGAATACCTTCCGGATGTCCCTGTTCTTGCGCTGACTGCGACCGCCACGCCCGATGTTATCGACGACATTCAGGATAAATTGCAGTTCAAGCAAAAGAATGTTTTTTGTAAGAGTTTTGAGCGGAAAAACATTGCCTACGTGATTCGCGAAACGGAAGATAAACTCTACGAAATGGTACATATCCTGTCGAAAATGCAGGGATGTTCCATCGTTTACGTGCGAAGCCGAAGACTCACAAAAGAGATTGCCGTCGAATTGCAACGGCATGGCATCCAAGCAGATTATTTTCATGCAGGACTGAATACGGATGAAAAAATACGGAAGCAAAACGAATGGAAAAACGACCGATGCCGTGTAATCGTTTGCACGAACGCCTTCGGTATGGGAATTGATAAACCGGATGTTCGTTTGGTTATCCATTACGAATTGCCCGGCTCGCTGGAAGAATATTTTCAGGAAGCGGGACGCGCCGGCAGAGACGAGAAAAAAGCCTACGCGGTAGCGCTCGTTTCTCAAAGAGATGCCGCCCAACTGAAAAAAAGGGTGAAAGATGAATTTCCCGGGCGTGAATTTGTCAAAGAAATCTATGAAAAGCTGGCTTATTTCTTTCAAATCCCTATTAATTCGGGAATGGATACAGGTCATAATTTTTCAATCGAGCAGTTTTGTTCGGTTTATAAATACAATATTACGCAAGTACATAATGCTTTGAAGATTCTCGATTTGTCGGAATATATCACTTATATCGAAGATACCGACAAACAATCGAAATTAATATTTACCGTTCAGCGCGACGAGTTATACAAGTTTTCGGAATTTAGCCCCGAAGTTGAAAATCTGATTCAGGTGCTGCTGCGTTCCTATACCGGTTTATTTTCTGATTATGCGTATATTAGCGAAGATTTGCTGGCGCAACGGACGGGTATGTCGCAACATGCAGTTTACGAATCGTTGAAATTGCTGTCGAAGAAGAATATTATCCATTATATTCCTGCTCAGAAGATTCCGACCATTTATTACAACAGAAATCGCGAAGATATAAAATATCTGTCGATTCCCCAATCGGTTTATGAACAGCGGCGGGACAGACTGATTCGCCGGATAAAAAACGTGATTGATTACGGAAGTTCCAAAACCCAATGCCGCAGTAAAATGCTGCTTCAGTATTTCGGTGAAAAAGATGCAAAGGATTGCGGGAAATGCGATGTATGTCTCGATAAAAAACAGCGGGAAATGCGTTCGTCCGAGATGGACAAGTTGATTCAAACGGTTCTCGAACAATTAAACGGAAAAGAGATGACTTTGGATGAAATCACCGCTGCAACGGATTTTCCGGAAAAACGTCTGATAGAAGCTATTCGTTTTCTTTCCGATAATAAGCAAATAGAGATTAGGGATAATAGAATATGGATTGCTTCGCTTTGCTCGCAATGACGAGCATAATTAAATAAACTTATGCAAAGTATGAAACTATCCGTAATCATCGTCAACTATAACGTAAAATATTTTCTGGAGCAATGTCTGGATTCGGTTTTCCTTGCTGTAAAAGACTTGTCAACAGAAGTTTTTGTAGTTGACAATTGCTCTTCCGACGGCTCGCAGGAATATATAAAATCGCGTTTTCCGAATGTAATATATATTGAAAATCAAGAAAATGTCGGCTTTGCGCGGGCGAACAATCAGGCGATTGCGCAGGCGCAGGGCGAATATATTTTACTCCTGAATCCCGATACGGTTATCGGTGAAAACGCATTGACAAACGTTTGCCGGTTTATGGACGAAAATCCGCAAGCGGGCGCTTTAGGCGTGAAAATGTTAGACGGCTACGGACGATTTCTTCTTGAATCGAAACGGGGATTTCCCTCTCCATGGAATTCGTTTTGCAAAATGTTGTGGTTATCCAAGTTGTTTCCTAATTCAAAGCGTTTCGGAGGATACCATTTAAAATATTTAGACAAAAACGCCATTCATCCGGTGGACATCCTTGCCGGCGCTTTTATGCTGGTTCGCAAAGAAGCGATAGAAAAAGCGGGAAATTTAGATGAACATTTTTTTATGTATGGCGAAGACATTGACTGGTCGTACCGGATAACTCAATCCGGTTATACCAATTATTATTTCCCCGAACCGATTATTCATTACAAAGGAGAAAGTACGAAAAAGGATATTAAATATGTAAAGCATTTTTACGAAGCGATGTTGATTTTCTTTAACAAGCATTATCCGCATTCCAACCGAATTTTCAAATCGGCGATTCAATTGGCAATTTACGCCTGCGGAATCCTTGCTGCGTTTCAAAAGATTATTAAGCCGCTAAAAGCGTTTTTTTCTATAAATAAACCGGT